>Ga0208149_1000045_pt1 | contig 43994 bp, 47 predicted proteins | sample DEB08_DNA_15_FD_184533 | JGI IMG/M metagenome (GOLD analysis project Ga0208149, IMG submission 184533) | Aqueous microbial communities from the Delaware River and Bay under freshwater to marine salinity gradient to study organic matter... | ecosystem: Environmental > Aquatic > Marine > Coastal ... | reverse complement strand
GAAAAAATAAACAAAGCTAAAGACTTTATAAGTACTTTTACCAATAATAAAAACATAGATACGATGATTGTTTTAGGTTCAGGGATGGGGGGCTTTGAGGATAACTATGAACCTTTAAACCAAGTAGATTACTCAGATATTCCTAATTTTTTAACTCCATCAATTGAAGGGCATGCCGGTAAGTTATCTTTAGTGTCAATAAATAATAAATTTACTGCAATTTTGTCAGGAAGAGCACATTATTATGAAGGATACCCTATCCAAGACCTAGTAATTCCTATTAGAGCTTTTTCATTGCTTGGTGTAAAAAACCTTGTACTAACAAATGCAGCTGGTGGTATATCAGATAATTATGTTCCTGGAGATATAATTTCAATCACGGACCATATTAATTTAACCGGAGATAATCCATTAATTGGCAAGAACCTTGATACATTTGGTCCAAGATTTCCAGATATGTCTGAAGTCTATAGTAAAAATTTCTTAAAACTTGCAGAAAAGGTATCAAAAAATCATTTTGAATTTAAAACAGGAATTTATGCATGGTTCACGGGACCATCGTACGAAACGCCAGCAGAAGTTCAATATGCAAAAAATATTGGAGCTGACTTAGTTGGCATGTCAACTGTTCCAGAAGCAATAGTTGCCAAACATGCTGGTATGGAAATCAGTGCTTTTTCTCTCGTTACAAATCTTGCAGCAGGAATAAGCAAGGATCCATTAAACCATGAAGAAGTTGTTGAAATTGCTGATAAGTCAAAACAAAAACTGCAAGGGTTTATGAAGGAATTTTTATCTGAATTAAATTCAGATAATTAAAAACATAAATTAATATATAGATATGAAAATTGCAGTTTGTGCCAAACAAATTCCTGATCCAGCAATTCAAGTTACCTATAGTAATGGAACAATTGAAAGACCTGAAGAACAAGTTTTAGACGATACTGATAGATATGGGATTGAAGTTGCTCTCCAGTTAAAAGAAAGATTTGATGCAGAAGTCACAATAATCTCAATGGGACCATCTGGAACACAGAAGGGTCTTCAACAAGCACTTCAAATGGGCGCAGACAAGGCTGTATTTGTTGATGACGAATCCTTAAAGGGTGCGAACTCATTAATGACCGCAAATGTTTTAAGTGAATTAGCTAAATTCCTTTTGGCGGATATCGTAATATTTGGCACTGAGTCTACAGATGGTTATTCTGGGACGGTTCCACAGCAAGTTTCAAGATATCTTGACATAGAATGTATTTCATATGTAAAAGCAATTGAAGTTAATGAAAACGTTACATTGACTAGACAAACTGTGGAAGGCTCTGAAAAAGTAAATATGCCAGATAAATGTGTTATATCAGTAACTGCAGGCGGGGTTGAACCAAGATACCCAAACTTTAAAGATATCATGGCAGCTAAGTCCAAACCAATAGAGCAGGTTTCAATAAGTGACTTAAACATTAAATCAACTCAGAATCTTGAATTCATAGATATTGAAACAATCGAAAATTCTAAAACTGGTGAGAAAATAATTGATGAAGGTGAAGCCTATCAAGTAATTGTAAATAAATTGAAAGAGCTAAAAGTAATATGAAAACTTTAATAATTGGTGAAATTATAAACAACAACCTAAGTTCTGGAACTTTAGAAATATTAAGTAAAGCAAAGTCCTTAGAATTAGACGTTCAGGTTATAACTGTCGGCAGTGATGAAAATCCATCAATCGGTCTTGACCTTTGTAAGCAAACATATTTAAAAAGGCAAAGCAATTCATTAAATTTATCAAAAGCTGCAACAAAAATATCCGAAATAATTAAAAATGAGGAAATAAATTTGATTCTTGGGTCTTCAACATACATGTGTAGGGATTTGATATCATTTTTATCTGTAGATTTAAACAGTAGTCCAGTCTCAAATGTTATTGATTTTGATGTCACATCAGAAAATGTATCTACTGTGAACTCTATAAATGGTGGAGAAAGTCTTTATAAAACAAAAATTAATTCAGATAAAACTTTACTGCTTATTAGACCAAAAGCATTTGATCCTGCTGAGGTAAATTTTAATGATGATTTTGAAACTATTGATTTAGACGGTAGTGATATAGAAGTTTTTGATATATTTATTGAAGAAAAATCTGGTCCTCAGCTTGAAGATTCTAAAGTTGTTATATCTGCTGGTAGAGGCATGGTTGATAAAGACAATTTAGGATTAATTGAAACTCTAGCTTCAAAATTAAATGCAGCTATAGGTGGTACTAGAGCAATCGTTGATGCTGGTTGGATGCCTTATTCACAACAAGTAGGGCAAACAGGAAAAACTGTAAAACCAGATGTATATATTGCGTGTGGAATATCTGGAGCAACTCAGCATCAAGTTGGTATGAAAGATTCAAAATTTGTTATAGCTATTAATAAGGATGAGGAAGCTCCTATTTTTCAATTAGCAGATTTAGGCATAGTCGGTGACACGCTAAGTGTTATACCTAAATTGAATGACAATATTTAATCTTTAAACTTAATTTTATTATTGTACGGAAGCACATCGTCAAATTTATATTTTTCAAAACTGTCCTTGTGAACAACAATTACATCCTCAACACCAAACTCTGACATTCGCTGCCTAGAAACACCGCAAGGAAAAATTGCTTCTTCATCTGCATCAATACATGCAACAGCTAATATATCAATTTTTGTTTCACCTTCTGAAATGGCTTTGAGAACAGCTACATCCTCTCCACAAACTGTTGCTGGATAAGATACATTTTCTATATTGCAACCAGTATATACATTTCCTGACTCTGTAATAAGTGCTGCTCCAACTCTAAAATTTGAATATGGTGCATAAGCTTTTTTTGCAGCATCCCTAGCTAATTGTGCTAATTCTTGATCATTCATGATTTATTTATCAATTCTTCAAAATCTGCTTTAGTTTTTGTAAATACTCTAGATCCAGAACCTGGCTCCATAGTAACCCCATATAAAACATCTCCAGCATGCATAGTCTGCTGTTGGTGTGTAACAATAATATATTGAGCATCTCCCTTTACATGTTTTAATAAGTTAATCATTCTATGTAAATTAGCATCATCGAGTGCAGCTTCAACTTCATCAAGTATATAAAAAGGGCTTGGAAATGACTTAAATATAGAGAATAAGAATGCTATTGCAGCTAAAGATCTTTCTCCACCAGATAATAAACTTAATTTCTTAACCTTTTTACCTTTAGGTTGTACCGAAATATCTATTCCCGTTTCTAAAATATTTTCTTTATCTGTGAAAGACAGAGATCCTTTTCCTCCAGGGAACAATGTTTCAAATATTTCAGAAAAATGGACTGAAATGGAATTAAATGAAGACTCAATTCTAAATGATATTTCATTTTCAATTTCTTTAATGTGTGAATTCAATTCCTTTTTAGCTAAATTTAAGTCTTCAATGTTTCCTGTTATATCTTCATGTCTTGAATTTAAGGTTTCAAAATCTTCTTTAGCTAAATAATTTACTGTTCCTATATTTTCTAATTGTATCTCATAATTTTTTATTTCATTTTCTATAGTATGTTGAATCAATCCATCAGTTTGAACATCAAGAAGACTTTCATCATTCAATCCATAAATATTTTTTAATATAGAAAAATGAGATGAAGTAGAAACTTGATTTTCTGATAATTTAATTACTACTGCTGTTTTTTCCTCTTTTGTGTCAAAATAATTTTTATTTAACTGTTCAATTTCTAAATCAATTTTCTGAATTTTTTTATTAGTATTTCCATACTTATCATCAAACTCTTCGGATTTTTGAGCTAATAAATTACTAGTTTTATTTGTAAATGCAATAAAGTCTTTAATTTTTAAAACAAGCTTTTCTAAATCTGATTTTGAAGTGTTATTTTTAATAGATGAAATTTTTTCTTTTTCATTAAGAAATTCATTATTTTGTTCTGTAAGATTTTTAATTCTTTCCTGAGAAGTAACTAATTGGTTAGAAATTGAAGTTATTTGACTTTCTAAATTTTCAATCTGTTTTTCTAAATCAATCTTCTGATTATTTATATCAATTTTGAACTCTTCATTTTGATTAATTCCTGAAAGCAATACTTCTTTTTGATTTAATTCCCATTCCATGGATTCATTCTTAGATGTTATTTGGTCTATTTTTTCTTTTGATGAGTTAAATTCTCTATTCAAGATATTTTGATGAAAAGTAACATATTCATCTTTTGAAGAAGAAATAAATTTTGTGATTTCTATATCATTATTAAATTTCTCTAAAAGATCTTCTGAATTTTTAACATCGCTCTCCCATTTACTAAGTTCAAGATTTAGCACTCCTATATCTTGTGATGTTTCAGATATGCTCTTTTGTAATGATTTTATTTCATATTCTAATAAAGCTTCATTTACTTCTTTTGATGCAGAAGATTTCTTGATAACAGACTCAAGTTGAGTTTTTAAATCATCATAAGTTGATTGAAGGTTCTTTAAAGAAAATTGTTTAGACACCAACTGATTAGAAAGCATACTTATCTGATCTGAATTTTGATCTATTTTTTTTGAAATTTTATTAATTTGCTCTATATTTCTAAAATCTTCACGTTCTAAATTATCTTTTCTTTCATTTGCCACCTGAGCAATTGATCTTAATTGTTCAGTAACATTGTTTATTTTTGAAGAATATTCTTTGAATGTAGAGCCAATGGAAACTCCATCGCCAAGTTCATTATTTATTCTTAGTTTTTCTTTTTTCAAATCTTCAACTTTTAATTCAATAGAATCAATTAAATTTGAAAGTATATTTTCTTTAATTTTTAAATCATCATATTCATTTTTAAATTTTCTATAAAGCAAAGTATGTAGTTTTATATTTCTATCTTTTAATTGATTTGTTACATCTTCATGAAGCCTTGCCTGTTCAGCTTGTTCCTGCAAAGGCTTTAGTTGCTTTCTAATCTCACGTAAAACATCTTTAGCTCTTTTGATTTCTTTATCACCAGATTCAATTCTCTTTAGCGCTTTTTCTTTTTTCGATCTTAAAGGTAAAATTCCTGAAGCTTCTTCAATTGTTAACCTGTGATCCTCAGGCTTTGAATTCAATATTTCAGCTATTTGACCTTGTGAAACTATAATATGTTGCTGTTTACCTATACCTACGTCACTTAAAAACTCTTGAATATCCAACAATCTGCAATTTAAGCCATTCATAAAGTATTCAGAAGTACCATCTTTAAACAGTTTTCTTCCTATAGAGATTTCACTATTTCCGTTAAATTTTTGTTCATCAACTTCAAAATTTAAATAGACTTCTGCAAATCCTTTTTCTGATAATTTTTCAGTACCAGCAAATATCACATCTTCCATCTTGTTAGTTCTAAGAGTGGCGGGGCTTTGGGTTCCCAACACCCAAGATATTGCATCTACTACATTTGACTTGCCGGAACCATTAGGTCCAACAATAACATTTACTTCGTCTGATAATTGAATAGTTGTCTTTTCAGCAAAAGACTTGAACCCATTAATATCTAATGATTTTAAATACATTTATTACCCTGTTGTTACTTATATATTAGTAACAATTGGAATAAATTTCTTATTTTTGAATTTTTTTTAAACTACTTCTATTTCTACAGCACGCGTATTTTGCCTGTTAGATGTGTATATATTATCAAGATATTCAAAAGGCTTTTTATTTATCCAGCCATTTGAATATAGAAAGTAAGATGCAGCCAAATCTACTCCTCTTTTACTTCCGTCTATACATTTAAATATAAAGGATTCACTATTATCCGTAACAAACAGGACTCCTTCTGCACCTGATTTTGCTAAAAGTTTTCGTTCTGAATTTTTTATTATATTTGTATCCGTTCTATTTTCGCCACCTATTATTTCTGGATGAGCTAAATAAGCTTGAAATACCTTATTCCAAGATTCAGCACTTCGACTTTTCTGTATAAATTTTATAGAGTTTAAAAAATTTGTCACATTTAAATTAATTGCTGGAAGACCACAACCATCAATACCGAATCCAATATCTTCATTTTCAAATATTTCGATAAAGTACTGTTTTATGATCTCCTGAGTTTTATGAATTAACTCATAGTAATTACTACTATCAACAGATAATAGTTTAGAAAATATTAACATTGATAAATGCTTGCCAGAACAATTGTTGTGCAACCTAGTAAATTTCTTACCTGAAATTAGCAAATTATCTGCAGTTCCATCATGAAAAGGTCGCTGTGGGCCACAAATTATATTATCTAAATCAACTTGAAATTTTTTTGCAGTTGCTTTTAATAGTCCTATATGCTCAACTTGACCAGAATGTGATGCTGCAAACAATGCTATCTCTTCTGAAGTAAATTCAATATTTTGGTTTGATGCTTCAAGCAATAAAGGAATTACTTGCATAGGTTTAACTGAAGACCTGGGAAAAAAATAATCGTCATACTGTTTATTGTTTGAGTATAGATTTACTTTATGAGAAGACTCTATAGAACCATCCCTGTATAAATTTACTGTTAATTTGTTATCTTCTGACATTTTTTACACACATAAGTACCTCTAGAATCTATAAATATTTTATCAATTTTATTTGAACATGAAAAACATTTATCTTTTGCATAAATATACAAATTATTTTGGTTGTTACCATATACACCTTGCGGTAGAACATAAGTCATATCACTTAAGGTTGTTCCATTATTTTTAATAGCCTTTTTTAAAACTTTCTTTGTATTTGAAAATACATTGTTCCAATTTGTTTCATTTAATTTAAAAGATACTGAATGTGGATGAATACCAGCAAGAAATAAAATTTCATTAACATAAATATTTCCTAGTCCGCTTATATTTTTCTGATCTAATAAGAATTTTTTAATACTAATAGAACTTTTTTTTGCTTTATTCATTACAAAGATTTTATCTAGTTTTGATAATGAAAGTGCGTCTGGACCGAGGGTAGAAAATTGTTTATTTGCTACATCATTTTTAAGAATCTTAATATATCCGAACTTCCGAATATCATCATATAGTAAAACGTCTTTATTAAAAAAAAATATACCGTGCGTATGTTTATTTTTTTTACCATTTAGATCTAATCTTCCACTCATGCCTAAATGAAAAAAAATTGAATTGTTTTTAAAGTTAAATTGTAAAATCTTTCCTTTTCTAGATACCTCAAGCAAAACTCCTAAGTCTCTAGGATTAACACTATTAAATCTATTTATTCTTTCATCAAATATTTTATATTTTTGTAATTTTTGATTTATTAAAGAATTTTTTAAAACCCTACGAATAGATTCAACTTCGGGTAATTCAGGCATCTAACTTTGTTAAAGCGTCTTTTGCAGCAGATTGTTGAGCACTTTTTTTTGATTTTCCATCTCCAGCACCAATTATTTCATCATTTAATAAAACTTCAGATGAAAAATTTTTATTATGGTCAGGTCCATGTGAACTATCTTGATAAATTACTTTTAAACCCTTTTTAGCAAAATATTCTTGCAATCTAGTTTTGTAATCTTTTTGTCCAGGATTTAGAGATAGATTTTTTATACTTGGATAAATAAATTTTGAAACAAAATCATTTACAGCTTTTAGACCACCATCAAAATACAAAGCAGCAATTAAAGCTTCCAGAGCATCTTCAATAATTGAATCTTTATGTCTTCCTCCGGTTGAATCTTCTGCTGAGCCTAAAAAAAGATACTTACCAATATTTATTTTTTTTCCAAGTTCAACAAGGTAAAACTGATTAACAGCGCTTGATCTAATTTTTGTAAGACTTCCTTCGTCTAATTCTGGATAATTTTCAAATAAATATTCAGTTAGGTCAAAATCCAGTATTGCATCTCCAAAAAATTCATACCTTTGATTTGATTGTAGGTCCGGATACTCATCTAAATATGATTTATGAGTTAAAGCAATCTTTAAAAAAGTAATATTTTTAAATTTGTAGCCAATATTCTTTTCTAAATCTTCTAAATTACTCATAACTCTTTAATGGCGTCAGAAAACTTACCAATAAAATCTTTCTTGATGGATTCATTTGTATATTGAATACCATTCATAATTGCTTCCTGCTTAGATGAACCATGACCGATTGTTACTAAACCATCGACGCCTAGTAAGTATGAAGCATTTGTTTTATCAGGGTTTAATTGATCCTTCACAGGTTTTAATGCTTTCTTGACTGATGGTAAAAAAGGTTTAAATAGATTCTGTTTTAGAGAGACAGATATGAGGTTTTGCTGAAGTTTTGCAGTTCCTTCTAAAGTTTTTAATACAACATTACCTGTAAATCCATCAGTAACAAATACATCAACCTTATTAGTTGCAAAATCTCTACCTTCTACATTTCCAACGAAGTTTAAAGAACTTGCATTTAAAAGTTTAAAAGCAGATTTTTCTAGCTCTCTACCCTTTGTCTCTTCTTCGCCATTATTTAATAGTCCAATTTTCGGAGATTCAATATCAAAAAGAGCTTCAGCAAGCTTTGATCCCATGACTGCAAATTGATAAAGGACTTTAGGTTTAACATCTAAGCTTGCACCTGAGTCAAGTAAAATAACATTTCTTTCAACAGTTGGCAAGACTGATGCAATTGCAGGTCTAATAACACCTCTTTTTTTTCCCAAAATTGTAATTGCGCTTATAAGAGTTGCTCCGGTAGATCCCGCAGAAAAAACAGCCTCAACCTTTTTTTCTTTTAATAATTGCATACATCCATTTATTGATGCTTCTTTTTTGGACCTTACGGCTTTAAGTGGATCTTCGTCCATTGAAATTACCTGAGGAAAATGGTAAACAGGTATTTCTGTTGATCCTAGGTAAGGTTTGATTAAATTTTCGTCACCACACAATACAACATTGACGCCATTTTCTTTTGCTTTAATTGCACCTTTAACAATTTCTACAGGTGCTGAATCACCACCCATTGCATCAACGGCAATAGTATTCATAATTTTTTTAACTTACTTCAGGTTCTTTGACTTGTCGACCGTTGTAGGTTCCATCTGTAGGGTTAACCCTGTGTGACTGTTTTGCAACACCAGTCTCTGGATCAACTACAAAATGCGGTTTTGAAACTTTATGTGTAGCTTTTCTACGTCTAGTTCTAGATTTAGACATTTTTTTCTTTGGGACTGCCATAGTTATATTCCTTTCAAACTACAAATCTAGCTGACTTAGAGAGGAAAATGGACTTTCTTTTGAATTTTTTTCACTATGATTGCAACTTAAATTATTTTTATTTATCCCACAAAATGAGCAAAGACCCTTACATTTTTGCGAACATACATAATTTATATCCATTTTTTCAATGATTATTTCAGAAATAAATGGAGCTAAGTCAAAATATTCGTCATCATAATTTATTTCATAGTCGTTATCTTCTTTAATATTCAAAGTTGTAGAAAAGGAACTTTTTTCTTCATTATGTGAAACTCTTAAACATCTCCCACAATTACTTTGATATCTAAAATTAATTTCAATTGAAAAAGAAAGCCTACCTTCGAACAGTTCAATTTCTGAGTGATATTTAATTTGTTCATTATCATCAATAAAATTATTGCCAAAATTTATTGGAAATGTGCCTTCGTTGTCGACTTGTAATTTATCTTTTGAAGAGATTAAGTCAATTGACTTAATCTTGGTATTTAATTTCATTTTATGGTTTTTCTATATCGCGTGGTTGTCTAAGTTTGGTTCTCTCTTGATCTAAAAAATCATTTAACTGATTAATTTTGCTTTGAATTTCTTGCATTTTACGGTCTACTGAATCTTCAATATTTGCTCTATAAGATTGAGCTTCAAGTTCAGTTTGCTTAATTAATGCATTGGCTTCAATAACTGCTTCTTGTAAAACATATGATTCTTGAATAAGCTTTTCAGATTCACGCCTAGCTTCTTCAATAATCTCATTTGATTCATCTTTAGCTTTTGTAATAAACGATTCCTGTTCTCTTACGATCCATCTTGCAGTTCGAAGTTCTACTGGAATTGTGTCAATTATTTCATCTATATTGTTTATAATTTCTTTTTTATTGACCCTTCCAGTAAGTGAATTCGATTCGAGACTTGCCCTTAAGTTTTCTAGTTTATCAACTATGTCAATTCTGACATTTCCTTTTGCAATATCTTCAAAATTAATTTCTATTTCAGGCATTGTTCATTCTCTCTAAAACATAGTCAGGCACCAAAGACTTAATGTCTCCACCGTATGCATGAATTTCTTTCACCATTGAACTTGATAGGTATCCATATTCAGGAGAGGAGGGTATGAATATAGTTTCAAATCCCTTTAATGTCGAGTTAGCTTGTGCCATTTGAAATTCATAGTCGAAATCTGTCATGGCTCTTAACCCTTTGACAATAGCATCAACTGACTCTGCTGATGCAAAATCAACTAATAAACCTTCAAAACTTTTTACTTTGACATTCGCTCTATCATTACAAATTTTTTCTAGCATTTCTGATCTTTCCTCTTGTGTAAATAAAGAGTCCTTTGAGGGGTTAACAACTACTCCAACTATAATCTCACTAAATATTTCAGAACATCTATTGATAACATCAATATGTCCATTAGTAGGTGGGTCAAATGAACCAGGAATTAAAATTTTCATATTCTCCTCAATATAAGAATTTTACTTTGCCCATAGTTTTTTTCCCTATGTAATTCATAATTTTTTGAAAACTTTATATCTTCAGAGGCTTTATGCCTATGAATCATTAAAAGCCCTCGATCATTTAAAATGTTCTCTATGATTAAAACTTCTTTATTTACTTGACTTGAATCAAGTTCAAAAGGAGGATCATAAAAAATCAGATCATATTTATTTATAGAATTTTGAATAAAAGAATTAACGGTTGAATTTACAATACTTAGATTACTTGACATATTTTCTACGTTTTTCTTAAGTATTAAAATGCATTCTTTAGAGCGTTCAACAAATGTAACATAATTTGCTCCCCTACTTAATGCTTCAATACCTAAACTTCCAGATCCGGAATATAAATCAAGAACATCTTTTTCTTCAACCATGAACTGAATTGAATTAAAAATTGCTTCTCTAACTTTACTCATCATTGGTCTTGTATCTGCGTTATTAATTGTTTCAATCTTTTTAGACTTATAAATACCTGCCAAAACTCTCATGTAGTACCATCAGCTTGAAAATAATTTGGAAATAATAATTTTGCTTCTTCAAATACTTTATTCGAAGAATTTAAAGTATTGATATCATCATAAATTTCTTTGGATTGAATAAGTAAACCATAATCAAAACGTAAATCAGCAATTTTTAAATCAGACCTACCTGATTGGTTTTTACCAGTTACCTTTCCTTCACCACGTATTTCTAAATCTATCTCTGATAATTTAAATCCATCGCTCAATGTAGATATAGCCTCTAATCTTTTAACACCCTCTTCGCTGATAGTACTGAGAGATTTTTTATTCGTAATGTGAAAAATACACTCTGATTGTTTTTCACCTCTACCTACTCTTCCTCTGAGCTGATGCAATTGATTAAGACCAAATCTTTCTGCGCTTTCAATTATCATTAGAGAAGCATTTGGAATGTCTATACCCACCTCTATTACAACAGTGGAGACAAGTATGTCTATAGAACCATCCTGCATTGATCGCATTATATTTTCTTTTTCCTCATAAGACATCTTTCCATGTAAAAGAACGACCTTATAATCCGCAAATTTTTTAGAATATTCCAAAAAAACCTTCTCTGCTGCCTGTATATCAGAAGACTCACTCTCTTCTATATAGGGACAAACTACAAAAATTTGTGAATTATCATCTAAATGTTTTGAGCACTTTTCAAAAACTTTCTCATTATCTTTTTTTAAACCACTAAATAAATGTGACACAATTGGCTTTCTTCCTGGCGGTAATTCATTGATTGAGGAAATCTCTAAGTCACCATATATAGATAGTGCAGTAGTTCTGGGTATTGGAGTTGCAGTCATGACTAGTTGGTCGGGAGTTATTTCTGAATCTGAAATTAACTTTTTTCTTTGATCAACACCAAATCTCTGTTGCTCGTCAATAATTACAAAACCTAGATTACTAAAGAATACTTTATCTTGAATTAAGGCATGAGTACCTATATATAATCCAGGCTTGCCATCAGAGATATTTTTCATTACTTGGCTTCTATCTTTCACAGAGGACGTTAGAAAATTAATTTCTACATCTGAATTTTTTAAAAATGCATTTAATGAATTTAAATGTTGTTCAGCCAATACTTCCGTTGGAGCCATTAGTACTACTTGGTAACCTGAATTTATTACAGCGTATATAGAAATTGCAGCTACAACTGTCTTTCCTGAGCCAACATCGCCTTGAAGAAGCCTTTTCATAGGATAATCATTTTTTAAATCTTCTAGAATCTCTTTATAGGCTTTTGTTTGAGATGCTGTGAGTTTAAATGGTAAGTCTGTAACAAAAGTATCTATTAATGAATTTTCAAAACTATATTTTGGCCCTTTGTTTTTATTTTGAAATTCAGATTTTAAATTTTCAAATATAGAACGTAAATAAATAAATTCATCAAGAGCAAGCCTTTCTCTTGCTTTTTGGAATTCTTCAATTGTTTTAGGAAAATGAATTGATTTAAAACTTTCTGTTCTAGAAAAAATTGAATTTTTTTCTACAACCTCATTAGGAAGCATGTCGTTAATTCCAGGTTCAAACTCTTCTTTATGTGTATCAATTATTGACAATGCGTCTTTTATTGCTTTTCTTATTACACCACTAGATACACCATCAACTTTTGGATATATGGGAATTAAAGATCCCGTCTCACTCAGTTCATCTATATCAGCAAATTTTTCAATTGTAGGATTTTTAAATTCTATTGATCCAGTTTTTTTAATTTCAGGCTTTCCAGAAAGAGCTACATCTTCACCCTCTTTAAATCTCGATTCTATATATTGAGGTCCAAACCATTTTGCTTTTACCAGGCCTGTGCTGTCTTTTATTGAAAGTGTCGTAATTCTTAATCTTGATTTAGTCGTAAAGACTGAAACATTATTGATCGTACCAATCATTGTTACTTCTTTTTCAATATCTGATTGATCAATTTGATTTATTTTTTTAATTTTTGACCTATCAATGTGCTTTCTTGGATAAAATCTAATTAAATCGGTAATGGAAGATAAATTACTCTTTTTAAGATTTGAATATCTTTTCTCACCAAATCCTTTTAAAGAATCTAACTTTATATTATCTAAGTAACTTAAACTTCTTTCAACCACAATCAAACATTACCTAAAAAGTTTTAAAATGAAAGTACCTACAAATTAATAAATTAGTTATAGTTATATTTGTAATTAAAGGAAATACATGGCGAAAAAATGTGAAATTTGTGGAAAGGGACCTTGGTTTGGAAAACAAGTAACTTTCTCGCATAAAAGGTCTAGTAAAAAGTGGTCTGCGAATATACAAACAGTTAAAGTTGCTGATAGTACAAATACAAAAAAGATAAAAGTATGTACTTCTTGCTTAAAAGCAGGGAAAGTAGTTAAAGTTTAATGTCACAGGGTGTCGTAAAATCTTACGATCCTAATACAGGTAATGGAATAATAATTCTTGATACTGATAAATCGGAAGTTTTTCTTGCACCAGGTTCTTTAAAAGGCTCTATTTTTAGAACTTTAAGACAGGGGCAAAGAGTAAATTTTGAAATAGAAGACAGGGAAGGCATCCTAACTGTTCAAAATATACGAATTGGACAAGACAAGTACTAAAAAGACTTAATGTCCTTAATAAATCTTGATTTAGAAAATGAACAAATAATTAATGATTATTTTAAAGATCTTTGTTGTGACAATTACACAATTCCTTTTTTATTGGGTGGCCAGTCAAATGCAGATAACGCATTAAATCAACTAAACATTAATAAATACGCTACAAAAAGAAACAACGTATATCCAAAAGATTCAAGAGGTTCATCTTATTTATCCCCCTATATACGACATGGTCTACTTAGTCTCTCTGATGTATGGAAAGCCGTTGAGAAATTTGAATACAAAGATAAAACTAAATTCCAAGATGAGTTGCTTTGGCAAGAGTTTTCAAGACATTTATATGCAATAGTAGGTAAAAAATCAAGAAATTATCTAAATTACAAAATAGAAAATCCTGATTCGAATGCAGATATTTATAAAAATATGAATTGCGTATCGACTATTGAAGAAGAACTTGAAAAAACAGGTTATATGGTTAATCAAACAAGAATGTGGTATGCATCTCATAATTCTTTACGGGTAGGTAACGACTGGAATCAATATGAAGACTATATGTTTCAACATTTATTAGATGGGTCTCGTTTTGCAAATAGATTAGGATGGCATTGGGTCATGGGATCACAAACAGGAAAACCATATGGATTTTCCAAATTCCAAGTTCAAAAAAGGGCACCACAGTTATGTAATAATTGTGAATTAAAATATGACTGCCCTATTCAAGAATGGCCACAAACAAATATATCTGAAAAATTAAATAATTATTTTAAAGTAGATGAAGAAAAAGTTTTTGGTCCAAAAAACATAAGAGAAAATATTAGTACTAAACCATCCTTTGTATGGATAACAGGTGAATCTATTGGAGACAATGATCCAGCAATGAGTCATTATCAGGAACTACCAGTAATTTTTATATTTGATATAGAGCTGTTAAGTAAATTGCAATTATCAACAAAGAGAATTAATTTTTTACTTGATTGCCTTAAAGAAATAAATAACAAAAGGGAGCTGCAGGTACATTTAACCACTCCAGATGATTATTTACGAAATAAATATTTTGCATCAACATTTGCACCAGTACCAAAATACAAAAAAATTACAGAAAGAAATATTCCATCTATAGAATTCCCGGCATTACGACTTGCAGATCCCATTAATTTTTACCCTACAAGTTTTAGTTCATGGAGAAAAAAGATAAAGTTAAATATATGAGAAGAAATTTAATTTTTACATTCTTGTTTTTTCACAATTATATTTATATCTATTCAAATGGCAGAATAGGAAAATTTCTACAAGGAAGGCCGTGTTTAATTCTTTCCTCGACTGGTGCCAAGACTAATTTGTTAAGAAAAAATGTTCTTGTGTTCATGAAAGAAGGTAATGAGATTTGTCTAGTAGCATCTAAAGGTGGAAGTCCTACTAATCCAGGCTGGTATCATAATTTAAAAGCTAACCCTAAATGTAAAATTCAAATTGGAAGAAAGAAATACACTGCAGTCGCAAAAGAAGTATTTGATGAAGAGCGTGAAGAATGGTGGTCAAAAATGGATTACATGAATAAAGGTGGATATTCCAATTACCAACAAAGAACAAAACGTAAAATACCTGTATTAATTTTAAATTTGTCTTAGTCTTTTTTTGCGCCTAAGTCAGTTTTGTAATTTATTTTAAATTTCATCAATGTTTAAAGGCTATTAAAAACTGTTTCTATGATGTCTATAGATAAATTATCAACGATTAAGTCAGCTTTATTTAATTCGTCTTTTGTAAATATACCTCTATCAATTGCAACTACAAAAGAACCCGATGCCTTTCCAGATGAAATGCCAGGAGGACTGTCTTCAATAATTATATTCTTAGTAGTTTGAAGTTCGCTGATCGCTTTATTATATATATCTGGATATGGTTTATTTCTATCAACTTGATCACCACCAATAACATATGAGAAATAATTAAAAATATTTGCTTTTATTAATTTATTTTTTAATAACTCATAAGGGCTTGCTGAGACACATGCCGACGTCCATCCCCTGTTGTTTGTCTCCTCGAGTAATATTTGTGCATCTTGAAACATTAGTTTTTCGTTCAACGTCCCTTCTATAATTTTTCCAAGAGATACCATAGTTTTCTCAAAATTTTCTAAATCAACATTTTTTGCATAAAAGCTGTGAACCAATCTATCGTCAATACCGACCCATTGTCTAGTTTCCTCTTCAGATATCTCAAGTCCAAAATCACTTAGATGTTCTTTCCATGCTAAACCATATGATTTTTCGGTATCCATTAAAGTGCCATCACAGTCCCAATAAATACCGTTCATAAATTTTTAACCTAATTTGCTTTGTATGTCTTTAGCGCTTTTTAAAGCTACTCCGTCTGATCCCTCTGTGCTCCAATGGGTAACACTATTTTTTGCCTCTTCTATCATGTCATTTAAAAGTTCGAACTTACTTTTACCAATATTTTGCCAAAGATATAATGCATGGCTTCCTGGAATTGTATTAACTTCATTTAAATATAAATTTTCATTGTGAAGTAAAAAATCTACTCTTGATATTCCTCTTATTTCAATTTGTTCAACGAATAATGTAAGTATTTTTTTAATTTGAGATTCAATTTCTTTACTAATAATTGCAGGTAATTCTCTTTTTGATCCTTCTAATCCTCCATTATCAAGATATTTATCATTGTATGAAAACAATTCAAAACTACTTGTCCTAATTGGTTTTTCAATTTCTGAGAAATCTAAGTTTGGGTATGTTCTAATTCCAATAAGAAGATCGTTAGAGTTTTCAAGGAATTTTTCTACTGTTGCTCCTTGACTGTAAATTTTAGAATTTCTAGAGAGTTTTAAAGCTGTTTCGTAGTCTTCAACAACCTCTACCCCGATAGAGGATCCTCCAAATCTAGGTTTTAAAATATAAGGTCCAGAAAAATTAGGTTTAGTATTTTTGCTAACTATGTGTTTATCTAAAACAGGTAAACCGATTTCTTTCATTAATGTAAAGAAAACGTACTTATCCATACCGATCTGTGAAGTGGTCAATGAGGGTCCTGTATAATTAATATTTAGTAAACTTAATAAACTTTGAAGTGTTCCATCTTCCCCTGGCCCTCCATGACAAGCATTAACTGCTACTTTAAATGAAATTTTTTTCTTTTTTATATAAAATCCTGGCTCCGAATCATATTTTATCGTTAATTCTTTCTTGAAAATATCGTCATTATCAACAAAATCTATTGATTCTAAGGCATTATTAACTAAATACCATTTATTGTCTTTTGACCAATAAATATTTTTAACATCATATTTATTGGATAAAATCCTTGAAGACTGTAACCCGGTCAATATAGATATATCATGCTCGTCAGATGGACCACCAAAAATTACGGCAATTGATTCTGTCATATTTTAAGGATGATGATCTGGTAAATCATTTTCAAATAATACAATATCATTTTCATTTACAACAGAGTTTAGATAAGAAACAGCTAAATCTCTATTTTTAAAAAATTTTACTGGAATATTATTTTCTTCAAATGCAAGCATTAAGGGTCCTCTATTGGTAAAACCTACAATTAGGGCTTCGTCAATTATTTCACTAGCAAAATGTGCAAATTCATAATTATAACTAAACTGTTCAGAACCTAGCTCGACCATACCAGGGGTTATAAGATACTTTTTACCTTCCGTACTAAGATCCTCTAAAGTTTCAAGTGAAGAGATGCAGGAGATAGGATTCGAATTAAAAGAATTATCTATAATTGTTTGTCCCATACTTCCCTGAAGAATAGTTTGACGATGATCGGTTTTTTCTAACTCACCAAGATTATCTAGATAAGACTTAACATCAAGCTCAAGTGCTACCATAACTCCAACCGACAAAGAAATAGACAACTGAAGGATTTTAGGACCTTCAACATTTCCGATAAATTCTCCACCAATATAAACGCTATGTACATTATTTTTGTAATCCACAAAAACAGCTGCTCTCTCAGAAGTAGTTGAACAATCTATAACCATCTTTTGAGCAGTCCACAACCTTGCTTGATTTAATAAAAGTGAATCATCACCATTGATAATTACGGAACCAGTCAAATCAACTATCTCAGACTTTGCATCAAGTATATTCTCTAAAGTTTTCATTCTTTCAAGATGTACGGGTGCTATACCTGTTATAACTGATATATGAGGTCTGACCCATGAACACATTTCTCTGATTTCTCCAAAACCATAAGTGCCCATTTCAATGATTGAAATTTCATCATTATTTTTTAGATTCTCATTGATTGCCTTTGCTATACCAAGTCGATTATTAAAACTTTCTGGTGTTGCAAATGTTTTATTTTTTTGAGAAAGAATCTGAGCTAATATATTTTTAGTTGTAGTTTTTGAATAAGACCCAGTAATAGCAATTATTGGGCCTTCAAAATTTTTTAATTTTTGTTCTGCATCAACAATAAATTTTTCAGATGTATTTTTTTCATAGTTCTTTGTAAATCTCAGAGCTTGGTCATATATATAAAAAGAAAATAAATTAACAACTAATGCAAGAAAATAACCAAGGTCCATAGATAATGACACAATAGAAATAAGAACTACAAGGATACAATAAATTATATTTAATCTTTTAAGTCTTTCGGTAATGTTTATTTTGCTTGTTCTGTGCTTGAAATCTAACCCAATCGGTGTTACAAGAGTCAATACTGATAATAGCAAAGCTGGGTAAGGTGACCATAAACTTAATAAAGCCAGTATGATAGCAAGAAAAAAATAAAGATTGTTAAAAGGAACTAATCTAACCCATCTAAAAAAAAATTTTGTGACATATCCTGGAATATAGTGTTCTCTTTGAGCAACTCTACCCCATCTAATTACGTTCAAGCATGAACTTAAAGTAAGAAAAACTAAAACCAATATGTAAAATAAATTCATCTTTTTATAATTTCTATAATTTTTTCTGAGCTACTTCTAAGCATATTGTGACCTTCGTCAGGAATTATCGTTAATTGAGAATCGGGGATTATTCTGCTTGAGTCAATACCAACTTTTACGGGTACAACCAAATCATCTTGTCCATAAATAAGTTCAACTTTTGAAGAGATTTTTGGAAGTATGTCTGATAAATCATCATTCACTGCCATAACTAATGTATCTTTTAAAACTTTATTAGCTTTTCTGTAATCATCAGAACCATATTTATTTTTTAATTCATCAAGCCTGCGGTCACTAATGATATTTAACTTATTCATAAATTTATATAATTTAAAAACAGAAAAAACATTGTTCGGTTTAATTTTTCTAATAAGTGGTGATGCAATTATCACTATTTTTCTATAATTTTTCATTTGTGAAAGGTGGACTGCTATTCTTCCTCCAAAAGAATGACCAACAATAACATCAACTGATTCTGGTATTAATTTAAAAAGGTAGTCAGCATAGCTTTTTGGTGAAAAACTTTTTGTAAATGGTACAGACTTGCCAAATCCAGGTATATCAATAGTTATAAAATCAAAATGTGTTTCAATCTTATTAAAATCTTTACCGCTTGTACCCCATCCATGTAAGAAACAAACTTTAGGATTATCAGAATTTACATTTGCAAATGTTAAGTCATCATTCAATATTTTATATGCCATTAATTAAGTCCTAACCCTATTGTCTGTATTGCTCTGATTTCCATGCCCATCAAAAAGAGTAATGCAAATGACCAATAAAGATAGTAATTCACTTTCATTTCGTTTCTGTAAATGTAAAGAAAAGTCAAAATAAAGAGATTTACAATATTATAAAAAAGGCTGAATGAGCCAATTTCATTATTTTGTGTAAAGTAAATAACTATTAAAACTTGTAAGAGTACAGAAGAACAAGAAAGCACAATCAATTTGTTTGATAATTGTAATGAAACTCTATATTTAGAAAAATTAATTACTAGAAAAGTTAACCCAACAACCCCACAAATAAAAAGGCTTATATAAGAAGGTAATTCTAAAAAATAAAACTCCATATTTTTATTTTAGTGGTTACAAGATTGAGTATTAATAATTATTCAGTTACAGTAACTAGTAATGGTATATATACAAAATGATCTAATACAATCAAATGTGCCAAGTGCTTGGTATAGTTCCTTAGAAAATTTTATTGTAAAGGGAAAAAATGCTGAAATCTGGGATTCTGAAGGTAATCGATATTTAGATTATGTCGGAGGATATGCTGTTTTAAATACTGGCCATCTTCATCCAAGAGTTATTGATAGAGTTAAAAAACAACTTGAAAATTTTTCACACTCATGTTTTGCTTTTGCGCCACATGAAAACGCAGTAAGACTATCTGAAGAACTAAATAAAAGGTATCCCATAGATTCTAAAACTAAAACATTTATGGTCAATAGTGGTGCTGAGGCTGTAGAAAATGCAGTTAAGATAGCAAGATATTTTACAAACAAAAAAGCAATTTTATCTTTCAAAGGTGGATTTCATGGAAGAACATATCTTGCAATGGGATTAACAGGAAAGGACAAACCCTATAAAGAAGGCTTTGGACCATTTCCAGAATTTGTAAAGCATGCTGTTTACCCATATAGCTACAGAGATATTTCAGATGAAGATGCTTTGATGAGTGTCAAAAATATACTTAACAGTGTACTTGATCCAAGTGACACTGCAGCAATTGTGATTGAAGTTGAACTTGGAGAAGGTGGTTATATTCCAGCCTCAAATTATTTTTTATCGCAACTTAGAGATATTTGTGATAAACATAATATCTTATTAATTTTTGATGAAGTTCAAACAGGTTACGGACGTACAGGAAATATGTTCGGTTCAGAGACTGTCGGGGTAAAGCCAGACATTGTAACATTAGCAAAAGGAATTGCTGGCGGTTTTCCTTTAGCTGCAGTTTTAGGTAAAGCAGAGATAATGGATTCTATTCATGAAGCTGGTATTGGAAGTACATTCGGTGCCTCACCTGTTTCTTGTGCTGCAGCATTAGGTGTAATAGATGCTTTTGATAATGAAAATATTTTAACAAATGCGAAAAAACAAGCGGAAACAATGAATACAGTTTTATCAAACCTAATGAATGATTTTGATTGTATTGGAGATGTAAGAGGTTATGGACCAATGATTGGTGTTGAAATTGTAAGTGACAAAGAATCTAAAAATCCTGATAAAGAAAAAACTCAACAAATTATCTCAAACTGTAAAGAAAATGGTTTACTTCTTGTTTCGTGTGGCGAGTTTGGAAATGTAATTAGATTTATGGGCCCTTTAACTACGCCAATTAAACAGGTAGAAGAAGCATTAGGAATATTTAGCGAATCTCTAATTTAGTTAGATTCAATATGAGTGAGCTCATGAAGCTGCTTTAAAACATCTCCATCTTTTACTGGTTTAAAAGGTGCTTTCATAAGCCAAGCAGAAACTAAATCTAGAGAGTCTAAGTCATTTTTTTCTTTAAAAAACTTCATATATCTTACGGCGTCGATTGTTACCCCTGCACTGTTTGGTGAATCCCATACTTCTAATTGAACCTCTAAATTAAGAGGAGCACCCCCAAACCCTTTTCCTTCAAGTCTTATGAATGCTTTTTTCCTGTCTTCAAGCCACTTAACATAATCAGATGGACCAATCCTTACATTTTCAGCTGAAATACCTTTGCCTTTATTAGCTACAGAAGTAACTGAAGAGGTTTTACTTGTCCTTTTTGTTTCTAAACGATCTTCTTCAAGCATATTTAGAAAGTCCATATTTCCACCAACGTTTAATTGATATGTATTTTCAAGCTTTACACCTCTGTCAGAAAATAACTGAGCTAAAACCCTATGAACAATTGTTGCTCCAACTTGACTCTTAATATCATCGCCGATAAGAGGGACCCCAGCATCTCTAAACTTTTGATACCATTCATTATCTCTAGCTATGAAAACTGGTATGCAGTTAATAAATCCTATACCTACGTTAATAGCAGATTGGGCATAGAACTTAACAGCCTCGTCAGATCCTACTGGTAGTAAATTGATAAGTATCTCAGCTCCTGAATCTCTTAATGAATCTTCAAAATTTTCAGAGTCAGGTGAAGTTTTAATAATATCTTTGACAAACTTACCTACTCCATCATTAACAACTCCTGGCTGAACTATGACACCAGTTTCCGGAACATCAGAAAATTTAATTGTGTTATTTGGTTCAGCAAAAATAGCTTCACTGAGATCTTTACCAACTTTTGTAATATTAATATCAAATGCAGCAACTACTTCAATGTTGGAGACTTTATATCCCCCTATGACATCAGAGATTAAACCATCTTCATTCTCGGAATTGCTATAGTGTTCGATTCCCTGAACGAAGGAACTAGCACAGTTACCAACACCTAATATTGCAACCTTTATATTTTTTTCCATTTTTTTACTCTAGCAACAGTGAGATTTATATTTTTATAGTGTTAGTTAAAAAGATAATTGAACCAACTAAAAGAGCTGTAAAGCATACCGATCACAAAATACATTACAAAAGTGATGATTCCTATAATTTGTAATATTTTTATAAACTTAGTCACTATTACATTTTACAAATATTCAAAATAATATAGATATAATTTATGTATGATTAAAAATCTTTCTCCATCAAGAGCATCTCAATTTAAAACATGTCCAAAACAATTTAAATTTGCAAATGTAGATAAATTAAAAGAGCCAACAAATGAAGTGCAGGCTAAAGGAACAACCGTCCATCAAGCTCTCGAAGACTTATTTGAACTACCTAAAGAAGACAGGAATATTGAAAATCTCCATAATTTATTTCGTGAAGCATGGACGAAAGTTAGAGGAACAGATGAACATCATAACCTTTTCTCTACTGTCGAAGAAGAGAGAGAATGGGGTGTTGATGGACTAAAGCTACTTAATAACTACATGACAATTGAGGATCCTACGAGTTTTGACCCCTTAGAGAGAGAACGTTGGGTTAGAGGGAGTATAGAAGATTTAAATTTAAGAGGAATTCTTGACAGAATGGATAGAAATGAAAAAGGCGAACTAATAATAGTTGATTATAAAAGTGGTAAAGCTCCAATGGCTAAATATAAAGAACCGAGGTTTTTTGCTCTAAAGCTATACGCCTTGTTGATAAAGGAAGAAATTGGAGAAATGCCTGCAGAGTTGAAATTAATATATCTTAAAAATTCTACTATTCATACATTAAAAATAAATGAAGAAGACTTAATAGAATCAAAAAAAGAAATTCTTGAAATATGGGAAAATATCAAAAAAGCTTACGAGAATGATGATTTTCCACCAATTAAAAATACACTTTGTGATTGGTGTTACTATAAACCAATTTGTCCAGTATTTAATGACAACCCACCTGATACGGAAGAACTAAGGGTTATAAATGAATCAATTTCAGAATTAGAAGAAGAAATTGAGGTATTAGACATGTTTAAAAACGAAAATGAAGTTCCAAAGGAAAGTCCAATTGGAAGCAAAGATAAAGAGCAAATAAAAATTCATATAGCAGAGTTAGAAGATCAAAAAAATAATATTCAAGCAGAAATAGAAAAACTTTTACGGAAATAACCCCCTAGTTAGTTTTGCAGCAGCTACTCTCTTTATTCCTTTAATAAGTGCAGCTGTTCGTAAATCACAACTTTGCTTCTCGGAAATAGTCCAAACTTCTTCAAAAGCAGTTAACATTACATCAATTAATCTCTCATGTAGTTCAGTTTCTTTCCATAAATAATTTTGTGTATTTTGTACCCATTCGAAGTAACTTGCAGTTATGCCACCGGCATTTGCTAAGATATCTGGAATAATCAATATATCATTACCCCTTAAGATTTTATCTGCATTTAAAGTTGTGGGTGAATTAGCACCTTCAATTATTACATTTGCTTTAATTCTTTCAGCATTGCTAGAAGTAATAACTCCTCCTACAGCTGCAGGTATCAAAACATCACACTCCACTTCAAGTATTTCTCCATCATATTCTTCTCCACCAGAAAAACCTCTAACTGAAGGATTTTTAGCGATGTGTTTAAAAAGTTCAGGGATGTTAAGACCATCTTTGTTCATCACTGCGCCGCCCAAATCATTTACAGCTATTACTTTTGCACCCCTTTCATACGAATCTAGAGCTGCATACCTCCCAACATTTCCAAATCCCTGAATTACAACTCTTGAACCTTTGTAACTTTTACCTAATTTTTCCATAGCAGCATGGCCAACAGCTACTGCACCCCTACCAGTTGATTCTCTTCTAGTTATTGAGCCGCCAAGTGAAACGGGCTTTCCTGTCACTATTCCAGGCTTAGGTGAACCAACAAAGTTACTGTATGTGTCCATAATCCACGCCATTGTTTGTTCATCTGTACCTAGATCTGGAGCTGGTATATCTTTATCAACGCCAATAATTGGTAATAATTCTGCTGTATACCTTCTAGTAACTCGCTGCTTTTCCGCTCTAGTGAGAGGATTAGGGTCTATCGCTACTCCACCTTTAGCTCCACCATAAGGTAATCCTACAATTGCAGACTTCCAAGACATAAGAATAGCTAAAGCTGTAACTTCACCTAAATTTACATCCGGTGAGTAACGAATACCACCTTTAGTAGGGCCCATTGATAAAACATGTTGAACTCTATATCCAACTACTGTCTCAACTTCGTCATATTCATCTCTTCTAAATGGAAAAGTAACTATAAGAGATCTTTGAGGTAATTTAAGTCTTTCTCTTATATTTGAATCAAGATTGATCAAATCAGAAACTTCATCATACTGATTGATGACTTCTTTATACATATGTGAGTCAAAGAGATTATTTTCAACTATCACTAGCTCATCATATATAGGTTTTTGACAGAAAGATTGTTATTTTAATTTTTTTGTCACACTGCATTTCTAAATTATAAATTATGAAAGAAAAGGAAATACTTAAATTACTTGAAAGATCTGGTTTAAAAGCAAATTTTATTTGTTTAGACCATAATGACCGTTGCGATTGTCATAGAATATATGATGAAGCAGCATAAGTTATAGGAGAATAAATGAAAGATTTGATCTGGGATATCGCTAAAAGTGGTGAAGAAACTTTAGAAAATACTGAATTGCAATCAATTGAAGAGCCAAAAGAATTGTTTATTGCAAGAGGAGTATCGCTAGAAGCAAAAGATAGCACCTATAAAATAAATAAATTTGTTGATAATAAAATTGCTCTCGATGTTCAGGAAAAAGGTGCTATTAAAATTTCTGATACTGTTTTTAATTTCTCAAAAAGTTACAAATCAAAAACAATAGATTTAAAAAGATTAATTGATTGGGCTACTAGCAAAAAACTCTCAGAAGATGATATTGAAAATTTGGTAGCGCTTTGTGGAAATACTTTTGTTCCTAAATTACGGGGCTTAGATGCGGTTGCAGAAAAAAAAGGTATGGATAAACAATTAGCAAGAGATACTTTTATAGAAAAAGTGTGGGATGAAGAGCCTAAATTACAAGTTATTAAAACAAGCAATGATGCTGCTCCTGTATGGGCAAAAGGTTTGAAAGAAATGGAGAGAAGAAAATGAAACAATTATATGAACTATCTAGAAAATTTCCAAAAGATTGGATTAAAAAGGCACCTAAGGGTAAATTTGGAAATTATGTTCCACACCCAGTAATTACACAGCGTCTTTTAGAAGTTTGTGGCCCTTTTGATTGGGAAGTTGTTGAGTTAATTAGACAAGAAACTACAGGATCTGTTGTTGGTTGCTTTGGAAAATTAACCGTCGAAATTGATGGTAAATTAGTCACAGTAACATCTATTGGTGACGTAGAACATGATCAAAAAAATGATGGAAGTAATGCAAAACATGCAGAATCAGATTCATTTAAAAGATGTGCAATGAAGCTTGGGCTTGGATTACATTTGTGGGCTGGAGAAGAATATTATCTTGATAAACAACTTGATAAAAAGGAAATAGGAAAAAAAACTAAACTTCAGTCTGCTTGATCAATTAATTGGCCATTTCTAGCAGTTAATATAAAAGTTGCTGGACCATCATTGATTAAACCTACATCCATCATGGCTCCAAAACTTCCTGTTTTTACAGTTACGTACTTAGAAAATTCTTCAACAATTTTTGAAATCATCTCTTCAGCTATTTCTGGAGATTTTGCATTTACAAAGGAAGGCCTGTTTCCTTTTAGAAATTTTCCAGCTAATGTAAATTGACTAACAATTAGTATCTCTCCTGATACATCTATTATTGATTTATTCATTTTTAAATTTTCGTCAGAAAAAATTCTGAAATTTAAAATTTTATTTATCAGTATTTCACTTTCAACTTCAGAATCTGCTTCTTCAATCCCCCATAAAAGTAAATAACCATTATCGATTTCTGAAATAACATCTGAATCAACTTTGACGTAAGCACCTTTGACTCTCTGCAAAACAACTTTCATAAACTATAATTTAACAGATGAGGTTAGACAATAAAACAATTCAAATGGCATCTGGTCCAAATTATGCAGCGTTAACAACTTTATTTCAGGATGGTGTTCCTCAAACACATGTGATGTGGGTTGATACAGATAGTGAAAATATCTTGATCAATACAGAAATACATAGATTCAAATACAAAAATGTTTTAAAAGATCCCAGAGTCACAGTTATGATTTGGAAGCATGATAACCCATTTAAGTTTGTTGAAATAAGAGGTGAAGTAATCGGAGAAATCACTGGACAAGATGCAAGAGATAATATTGATAAATTATCACAAAAATATTGGGAGAAACCTTATCCATTTCCAGTTCAAACCGAAAGAATAGTACTTGTAATAAAACCAAATAAGGAAGTGATGTTTAATCTAAAAGACGAGGATTTCGAATAATTTAGTCTTTTTTGTATTCGTAGAAGCCTTTACCAGTTTTTACTCCTAAATCACCGTTCATAACTTTTTCTTCTAAAAACTTTTTTGGTTCATCATTAGGGTCACCAGATTCTTCAAATTTCTTCAATTTAGCATAGTAATGTATATCTAATCCTGAATAATCAGAAAGTTCAAATGGACCTAAAGGATGATTTAGTCCTTTTTTAATAGCAAGATCTATATCTTCAAAATCTGCAATTCCTTCATCATAAAGTTCATAAGCTTCATCTACTAAGGCAGCCAGCATCCTGTTTACAATAAATCCAGGAGTTTCTTTTTTAAGGACAACAACTGATCTTCCCATATTTTCACTAACAGTTTTAGTACGTTCTAAAACTTCTTTCGACACATTAGATGGATATGAAATTTCAATCAAATCCATTCTTATTGGTGGATAGAAGAAATGCATGTTTATAAACCTTTCAGGATGGTCGCAATGTTTTGAAATTTCAGAAGCTTGTATAAAAGAACTATTAGTTGCCATTACAACCTCTTGATTCATCAATTTAGAAATTTGTTTAAAAATTTCAAGCTTTATATCAAATCTCTCAACTACAGCTTCTATCACGAATGTCTTTTCATCTATTACATCTTCAAGTGAATAATTAAGGCCTAGGTTTTCTTTATAGGAATCTAATTTATCTTCAGAGTATATTTTTTTGTCTATTAAGTTTTTGATATTTTCTTCGACAAATTTATATCTATACTCTAAATTTTCTTTATTTTCGTCATAAATATTTGTTTTGTAACCAGCCATCGCAGCTAAAGCTGCTATTTGGCTTCCCATTTGCCCTCCACCAATTACTGCAATTTTTTCGTTCATGTGTGTTTGTTTATTTCACGTCTTGCAATAGATCTTAAGTGTACTTCGTCTGGACCATCAGCAATTCTTAACGTTCTAACACCTGCTGACATTTTTGCCAAAGGAGTGTCTTGGGAAACTCCCATAGCTCCATGTGCTTGTATGGCTTTATCAATTACATAGGAGGCAGCTTCAATAACTCCAACTTTTATTGCAGATATTTCAATTTTGGCTTGCTCTTTACCAACGTTATCAATCAACCACGCTGTTTTTAGAGTAAGTAGTCTAGCCTCTTCAATTTTAATCCTTGATCTTGCAATCCAATCTTGCACTACACCATGATCGGATATTTTTGTACCAAAGGTTTCTCTAGACAATGCTCTCTTTATCATAAGTTGAAGAGCTCTTTCAGCCATTCCTATTGTTCTCATACAGTGATGAATTCTTCCGGGACCTAATCTCGCTTGGGCAATTTTAAAGCCCATACCTTCGCCACCTATAATATTTGATTTTGGTACAACTACATTTTCAAAATTTAATTCTGGATGCCCAGTGTATCCGTCATCATATCCATAAACATGCATGGGTCTGACTATAGTTATCCCTTCTGTATCCATTGGAACAAGAACTTGACTTTGTCTTGTGTGTGGTGGATTTTCAGGATTTGTTATTCCCATAAAAATACATATTTTGGCACGTGGATTAATTGCATTTGAAGTCCACCACTTTCTTCCATTAATAATATAGTTATCTCCGTCTGAAACTATTGAACTTGAAATATTGGTTGCATCAGATGAAGCAACATCAGGTTCTGTCATGGCAAAACAAGAACGGATATCACCATTTAGTAAAGGAATTAACCATTGGTCTTTTTGTTCTTGTGTTCCAAATTCTGCAAGTATTTCCATATTTCCAGTATCTGGAGCAGAACAGTTAAATACCTCAGGAGCCCACCAAACCTGACCAGTTATTTCTGCTAATGGTGCATAGTCAACATTTGTTAATCCTGCACCGTATTCACTGTCGGGTAAAAATAAATTCCATAAATTTTCTTTTCTAGCTTTTTCCTTTAATTCATCAAGTAATTCAGGAATGTGCAAAGGGTCTCCTGAATCTAATATTGCTTTTTCGTAGGCTTCTTCGTTGGGAAAAATATTTTCTTCGAAAAATTTATTCATCTTTTCTTGAAGATCTATTGATTTTTGAGAAAATTTAAAATCCATTGCTTAATTCTATCAATTAACTTGAGACCAAGAGAATTAAATCATAAGATATTTGTTAATGGAATTTTTTGATAAAAAAATAAGAAGTTTTATAACTTCCAATGTTGAATTGGAATACCAATTTAGATTTGAAAAATTTAAAGTAGGCAGATCAAACATTACTTTTAAAATCTTTGACGATTCAAATAGCTATGTTTTAAGAAGACCTCCGTTTGGGGATAAATTAGAGTCTGCACATAACATGCAGCGTGAATTTAGAATTATTAGTGAGCTGAGTGAAAACAATATAAAAGTTCCAAAACCCATTCTTTTATGCACTGATAGAACAATTTCAGATGATGACTTTTACATTATGGAATATATTGATGGTGTAACTATTGCAGATAATTTAGTAGCAGATAATTATTCCAATAATGATAAAAAAGAAATTACGAATTCATTCATTACAACACTTTCTGAATTACACACTTTTGATGTGAAAAATTCCAATTTAAATGATTTAGGGAAACATGAAGATTATGTTGAAAGACAGCTAAACAGATGGACTAAACAAATTAATGCACAAAAAGTAAGAGATATTCCTGATCTAGATGTTGCGACAAAATTACTATTTGATACCATTCCAGCACAGCAAAAAGTAAGTATTGTTCATGGTGATTATAGATTGGATAATGTAAGAATCGACAATAACTCTGTTGCAGCTATTGTCGATTGGGAACTCTGTACATTAGGAGATCCTTTAGCTGATCTAGGAACTGTCATTGCTTCTTGGTCAAATAAGAGTGAGACTGATACTCCATTTATTTATTCACCCTCATTAAGCGATGGATTTCCAAGTAGGCAAGAAATAATTGATATTTATGAATCTAAATCAAACCTTATTTTGGATGACATTGAATTCTATATAAGACTATCTTTCTGGAAACATGCAATGATAATGGAGGGGGTCTACGTAAGGTATTCACTTGGTTATTATGGTAATGTTGATAAGAAAGATGTAGATGCATTTGGACAAAGTACATTAAGTTTTGCAAAAAAAGCATCAAGTAAGAATCTACTTAAGGAGATATTTTGAAAGTTATTCCAGCAAGTGAACTAGAAAGTCATATTGGTGAAGAAGTAGGTGTTTCTGATTGGTTTGAAGTAACACAAGAAAGAATTAATCAATTTGCAGAAGCAACAAACGATCACCAATTTATACATGTAGACCCCGAAATGGCCAAGGCAACCCCATGGGGTACAACAATAGCCCATGGATATCTTACTTTAAGCCTTCTTACCTATCTACAAGCAGACATCGGTTATATGCCTGAAGGGTTACAGATGGCAATAAACTATGGGGCAGACAAAGTTAGATTTATGGAAGCAGTACCTGTAAATAGTAAAATTCGAGCTAGAAATGTTTTAACTGACGTACAGTACAAAAGAAACGGTAGATGGCTATTAAAAACAACTTGTACTATTGAAATAGAGGGCAAAGATAAGCCAGCTGCAATAGTTGAAGCTTTAGCGATGTACGTAGTAAGTGAATAAAAAATATAGGAGTAAATAAATGAGAGAAGCAGTAATTGTATCAGCAGCTAGAACACCAATAGGTAAAGCTTATAGAGGGGCGTTTAATAATACCGCGGCCCCAACCCTAGCGTCTTATTCTATAAAAGAAGCTGTGGAAAGAGCTGGAATTGACCCAAAAGAAGTTGAAGATGTTGTTTTAGGATGTGCTCAGCAACAAGGTTCACAAGCTATCAATATAGGAAGATTAGCTGGAATTGCAGCTGGACTTCCTGATAATGTTCCAGGCATGACAATCGACAGGCAATGTTCATCGGGAATGATGGCAATTGCGACTGCATCAAAACAGGTTGTAACAGATAATATGGATGTTGTTGTAGCTGGAGGAGTTGAGTCTATTTCACTCGTACAAACTGCAGATTTTAGGGTAGATATTGATCCTAATGTTACTGCTCACGCACAACATGCATACATGCCAATGATTGAGACTGCTGATCATGTTGCTGAAAAATATAATGTAACAAGAGAAAGTCAAGACGAGTACTCTTTACAAAGTCAGCAAAGGACAGCAGCTGCACAAGAAGCAGGCCTGTACAAAGACGAAATCATTTCAACTACTACTACTAAGTTAGTTAAAGACAAAGAATCCGGTGAAATTTCTGAACAGGAAGCTGTCTTAGAAAAAGATGAAGGCAACAGACCAGAAACAAATTTAGAAGGACTGTCATCATTAGTTCCAGTGTATGGTGAAGGAAAGTTCATAACTGCAGGAAATGCATCCCAGTTATCTGATGGATCTGCATCAGTAGTTGTAATGGAATCAAAGGTTGCCGAAAACAAAGGCCTTACTCCCCTTGGCTATTACAGAGGAATGGCAGTTGCAGGTTTAGCGCCAGAAGAAATGGGGATTGGGCCAATATATGCTGTTCCTAAATTGCTTGATAAATATAACTTAAGTGTTGATGACATAGGCTTATGGGAACTAAACGAAGCTTTTGCTGTACAAGCTTTGTATTGCAGAGATTATTTAGGTATTGATAATGAAATTTACAATGTAAATGGTGGATCAATATCTATAGGACATCCATACGGAATGACCGGCGCAAGAATGACAATGCATGCTCTTATGGAAGGTAAACGAAGAGGTGCAAAATATGTAGTTGTTACTATGTGTGTTGGTGGTGGAATGGGTGCTGCTGGATTATTTGAAGTCATATAAATTAACAAGTATTTAAAAGACTTGGCATAAATTCTAAACGTATAATTGAATATGCATAAAATTACTGACAAAAACAGTTATTTGGATTCAATTAAAAATAGAAATTTAACAATTTACCTCATGGGTGAGCTCATAAAGGAACCTTTAGATCATCCAATTGTTAGACCAAGCATTGAAGCGATGGCTGAAACATATGAGCTAGCAGTCAGAGAACCGGAATTAGCATCAGCAACGTCTCCATATACTGGTGAAACTATAAATAGATTTTTACACATTGCAGAAAGTAATGAAGATCTCTTCTTACAAAATAAAATGCAAAGAAAACTTGGTCAATTAACAGGTACCTGCTTTCAAAGATGTGTTGGTATGGACGCGTTCAATGCACTTCATTCTGTAACTTTTGAGATTGATGAACAACACAATACTGAATATCACAAGAATTTTATTAATTTTCTAACTGAAATGCATAAATTCAATTTGGTAATTGGTGGTGCAATGACAGACGTTAAAGGTGATAGGTCAAAATTACCACACGAACAAGAAGATGAAGATGTGTATTTACGAATTGTTAAAAGGACAGAAGATGGTGTCTACGTTAAGGGAGCAAAAGCACACCAGACGGGATGTATAAACTCACACTGGATGGTTGTAATGCCTACCCTGAGACTATCTGATAAAGACACTGACTATGCAATAGTGGGTGCAATCCCAGTTGATGCAAAGGGAATAACGTATATCTATGGTAGACAGTCATGCGATACAAGAAGTATGGAGCCTGGTGAATACGATGTGGGAAATAAATATTTTGCCGGGCAAGAAGCAATGGTAATTTTTGATAATGTATTTATACCAAATGAATACATTTTTATGAATGGTGAGTATGAATTTGCATCTATGTTAGTTGAAAGATTTACAACATATCATAGAAGATCTTATGTATGCAAATCAGGCGTTGGCGATGTACTTATAGGTGCTGCAGCTACTATTGCAGAGTACAACGGTGTTGAAGAAGCATCACATATTAAAGATAAGCTTGTTGAAATGAATAAGCTCAATGAAACAATTTATGCTACTGGCATTGCTTCATCGCTTCAGGGTTCAAGCACTAAGTCAGGAAACTTCATTAATGATGATCTTTTGGCAAATGTATGTAAACAACATGTAACAAAAGAGACATATGAGATTGGACGAATCGCACAAGACCTTGCAGGTGGATTAGTTGGTTCAATGCCTTCAGGAATTGATTTTAACGAAGGAACAATGTCTGAAGATCTAAAAAAATATTTAAAAGGAAAAAAAGATATTAACTCAGAAGATCGAGTAAAAATTCTAAGATTGATTGAAAATATGACTTTAGGTAGAAATGCAGTTGCTTATTTAACAGAATCCCTCCATGGTGCGGGCTCTCCACAAGCACAGAGAGTGCAGATTAGAAGAAGAGTAGATATCGAAGAAAAAAAAGATTTTGCTAAAAAGTTGTCGGGAATTATTGAGAGGGAAGAATGAAAGCAGTTGTGTGTACAAAATTAGGTGAGCCAAATTTATTAGAAATAAAAGAAGCAGACAAACCAACTGTTGGTAAAGATGAAGTATTAATTAAAGTTGAAGTTGCTGGAGTTAATTTTCCAGATGCGCTGTTAGTACAAGGAAAGTACCAAATTGTTATTGATCCACCTTTTATTCCAGGTAATGAAGTATGTGGAATTGTAGAAGACAAAGGTGAAAATGTAAATATCCCTTTTGGAACAAAAGTTATTGGAATTCCTCCAATTGGAGGGTTTGCTGAATTTGTTGCTATTAATAAAAATTTGGTAATTCCGGTTAGCGAAAATTTTAGTTCTTTAGCTGGGGCAAGTTTGCCTATCAATTATGGTACTTCTTACTATGCCCTAAAAAGACGTGCAAATGCTCAAAGTGGAGAAAGTCTTTTAGTACTTGGTGCTTCTGGAGGAATTGGTACTGCCTCAATTCAATTAGCAAAAGTTATGGGTTTAAGAACTATATGTGCTGTTGGTTCCGAAGATAAAGCAGAGTATGTCAAATCTTTGGGTGGCGATGAAATAGTACGATATGATCAGGTTGATTTAAAAGAAACAGTGAAGGAATTGACCGACGGCAAAGGTGTAGATATAGTTATAGATCCTGTTGGTGGTGAAGTGTCTGAAAAAGCACTAAGAGCAACAGCTTTTAATGGTAGGTTACTAGTTATTGGCTTCGCTAATGGACAAATACCTAAAATATCCCTTAATTTAACACTTGTTAAAGGTGTGTCAATTGTTGGAGTGTGGTGGGGTCGATGGACAAACACATCTCCACACGAAACTGCAGAAGATTTTAAAGAATTGGTTTCCTATGTTGAAAATGGACAATTAGACATCGTTCCAAAAAATAATTACAAAATAGAAGAAACTTCCATAGCCTTAGAAAACTTTCTTACCAGAAAAAATATAGGTAAAACTGTTATAAGTATCTAGTGAGAAGCAAAGTATGGATTCTCACCAGCAGCATGATCAGTTGCATCTATGATGTTTCCAATTTCGGGAACTGCTTCGCGCAAAGAGGCTTCAATACCTTGAGTGAGTGTTACTTGTGCCATACCACAACCTTGGCAACCTCCACCTAGTCTAAGATAAATATCATTTCCTTCAACGCCAATTAATTGAGCTGCACCGCCGTGAGATGCAATAGCTGGATTAATTTGGTTCTCTAATACTGCTTGAACCTTTTCAGCTAATTCACCCTTCAATTCAGGAAGATCTGCAGGATTGCCAATCATTGCAGGACTCGGTGTATTAGGATTGTCCATAGTTAATCCTGGTGCATCTGGGTCTTCAGACATATCTAAGCTCGCACCATCGAATTTATCAACATCTTTTGCAGCAATTATTACAGGTAAATCTCCAAAATCAACTCTCCTATCATCAGATCTTGCTTGATTTATATCTAGGAAACTAAGATCGTAAGTAAATTGATTTCCATGTACTCCATCAATTTGTAAGAATAATGCATATTCTTTATCTCCAGGTTCTTGATCTCGTAGATCAATAATAGTTTTTACCGCTTCATCGCCAATATTAAATTTAAATTCTTCACTCATACATATATATTTTAACCTATTTGAGATATGTGAGAAATTAATAAATTAAAGTAGCTATATATAATTAATATATGAATAATGTTCTCATTTCATTAAGTGGCAATTGCTCGACTAGCTACGAACTAAAAGAACTTACTTTTGATGAAATAATTGGAGTTGATAATGGTACAGCTCACTTGTTTGACAGGTCTTTAATTCCATCAAAAGTTCTAGGTGACTTTGATTCAATTACACCCGATTTATTAGAAAAAGTAGAAAACATGAATATAGATTTAATAGGTTATGAGCCAAATAAAGATAAAACAGACTTTGAACTTTCTTTGGACAGTATTAATGAGCCAGAAGAAAAAAATATTTACATAATAGGAGGAGAAGAAGGTGAAATAGATCACTTGTTTTCTATCTTTTCATTAGTAATAAATTATGAATTCGCTACAAATGTAACTTGGCTTTACATGGATAAAACTATTATTTTCAGAAATAATGTATCAATTTTTCTAAATGAAGGTTCAAAATTTAGTGTCGTACCAATAACAAGTCTGAATTCATTAACTATATCAGGAGCTAAGTGGAACTTAAATGAAGAAAATATTGAAGCTGGTAGTTCTAAAACGCTGAGAAATGAATCAGTAGAAAATCAGATAATGATAAGTTGTAATGAAGGGCTATTTAGCGTAATTTATTAAGACCTTGGAATATCCTTCCAAGCTTTATCTTTGTCTTGTTTAGGTTCACTAGGAAGTCCTAGAACCCTTTCAGCAATAATATTTCTCATTATTTCAGATGTACCGCCTTCTATTGAATTAGCTCTAGACCTTAGAAACAAACTCTGAGTATCTGTGAAGCCAAAAGTCTCATTTTCAAAATTTAATTCGGGTTGGGTTAACTCGTAACCTCTTGGGAATAGTAAAGCATCATTGCCAAGCATTTCCATACCGAATTCATATGATGCTTTATTGATTTCAGCTTCATATAATTTACTAGTAGAGCCTTCTGGACCAGGTGTGCCTTTTTCTCTATTTTCAAATGCTCTTACATTTGTTAATCTTACTGCTTCCTGTTCAATCCATAATTTTATTAACTTATCCCTTGAAACTGGATCATCAAGTTCTTTATCGTTCCAAAGTTGAACTAAATGACCAGGTGCGCCACTTCCTCTTTCACGAACATTTCCACCTATAGCAACTCTCTCATTCATTAATATTGCAAGTGAAACTCTCCAACCATCTCCAAGGCTTCCTAAAATATTCTCTTTAGGAATCTTCACATCTGTAAAATAAACTTCATTAAATTCTGCTTCACCAGTTATTTGTCGAAGTGGCCTAACATCGACTCCATCGGACTCCATATCAACTATAAAAAATGTTAATCCCCTATGCTTTGGAACGTCTGGATCTGTTCTTGTAACTATTAATCCCCACTTAGCTAAGTGTCCAAGAGTTGTCCAAACTTTTTGACCATTTACAATAAATCCATCACCATCATCTACTGCTTTAGTTGACAAACTTGCTAAATCTGAGCCTGATCCTGGCTCTGAAAATAATTGGCACCATATTTCTTCAGTAGTGAACATCGGTCTTAAGTATGTTTGAATTTGTTCTGGAGTGCCATACTCAACAATAGTTGGTGCACCCATTCCTATACCTAAAATATTTGCAACTCTGTTTTGTTGGGAAATCCCTTCATTTCTTAAAGTTTCGGTAATTATAAGTTGATATTTTGGATTTAACCCCAATCCCCCAGCACCTTCTGGAAACTGAACCCAGGCAAGTCCAAGATCGAATTGTTTACCCCAAAATTCTTTAATGTCATCTGTTTGGCTTCTGAATTGAATTAATTCATCTAACTTGCTTCTTACCAGCTGTTCTGCATCAGAGTGTTGAGTTTCAGTTTTTACCATAGAAAATTATTCATCAAATTAATCTTATTGATTACCTTGTATGGCTTGCTGAATGATCATTAGCTCATCCTCATTGCTAAGAGGGTATGTACCATTTTCAATATTTCTAATCTCTTCAATATTATCAGCTATGTCTTCTGCAGATGCACTTGTATTTACATAACCTTTATGGGTAATAATTCCAATACGAGCAAAACGACCAGCAGCAACTCCAAAGATTTCATGACTTGGTTCACAAACCTCTGATGCTAGATATGAAACCATTGGTGTAACTAAGTCTGCACTGAACAATTTACCTACATCTTCAGGAAGGAGTGCCTCAGTCATTCTTGTATATGCTGTTGGAGCAATTACATTTACTTTGATATTATATTTTGCCCCTTCAATAGCTAATACGTTTGTTAAACCTACTATGCCCATTTTTGCAGCACCATAGTTTGATTGACCAAAATTACCAAATAGTCCAGAAGGTGAAGCTACGTTAACAATTCTTCCATATGCATTTTCCTTCATCACTTTAAAAGCAGGTTGCGAAACAAAAAAAGTACCTTTCAAATGTACATCTAAAATCAAAGATAATTCTTCTTCAGACATGTTTGCAAAACTTTTGTCCCTCAAGATACCTGCGTTATTAACAACTGCATCAACACTACCAAAATTATCAATCGCAGTTTGTACAATAGACTCTCCACCTTCTTTGGTTGCAACAGAATCATAATTGGCAACAGCTTCTCCTCCATTTGCAATTATTTCGTTAACAACTTCATCTGCTGGAGTGCTACCAGAGCCTGATCCATCTACTGCGCCACCTAGGTCGTTTACAACAACTTTTGCGCCTCGTGAACCTAAATCAAGAGCATATGCTTTACCTAATCCGTTACCGGCACCAGTTACTATTACTGTCCTATTTTCAAAAGATACTTGTGACATTATTCGATTCCTTCGTACATTGATTCAATCTCATCATTATACATCTCAGCAATAACATTTCTCTTCAGTTTCAAAGTTGGTGTTAATTCACCGCTTGAGTCAGTCCATTCTTTATCTAAAATTACAAATTTCTTAATACCTTGAACATTTGCAACTTGAGAATTTGCTTCATCTACTTGTTCTTGAACAGCTTGTATCACTTTCTCATTTTTAGCCATATCTTTAAGAGAGTACTCAATACCATTTTCTGATGCCCATGTCTCTGCACCTCCGTCGCCATCTAATACAATAAGAGCTGACAAGAACTTTTTGCCATCTCCTACTACACAAACTTGACCAATTAAAGGATGTGGTTTAACAAGGTCTTCAATCTCAACAGGTGCAATATTTTTTCCTGCTGAAGTTATTAGAATTTCTTTTTTACGACCTATAATTTTTACAAATCCATCATCGTCAATTTCTGCTAAATCGCCGGTAAGAAGCCAACCATCTTCATCGAAAGTCTCCTTAGTTTGTTCTTCAGATTTGTAGTAACCCTGTGCTACGTGGTTTCCTTTAATACAAAGCTCGCCATCATCTAATACTTTTACTTCAGTTCCAGGTATTGGAATACCGACCTTTCCAATTGGATTTAGAACACTTGGAACTTCCAGTCCATCAACTTTTAATTTTTTTGAAAAAGACTCAACGGCATTTCCAGGGACACCAATTGTTGCAGGCCCAGTGTCTTCTGTCATTCCATATATCTCTGTTATATCTATACCTATCGCATGAAACCACCTATGAACATCCTTATTCATAGGTGCTGCAGCAGTTACAAAATATTCCGTATCCATTATTCCAAGTCCTTCTTTAAATTTAGAAAAGACCAGTTTTGCAAATACTTTATCTTTTAAATTAATGCCAAGAGGAACTTTTTCACCTCTTTGTTCATAATCTACTTTCTCTAGACCATTCTTAATTGCCTTATCTATTAAATCCTTCTTAGGGTTTTCTTCAATTCTTGCCTGCAATCCACCTTTAAATCTTTCCCAAACTCTTGGCACTGCAAGAAATACTGACGGTTTAATTGTTGGAAGAGCATCTCTCATGTCTTCTAGAACAGGAACTGGAAATATCTGACCAACTCTGTAAATAGCTTGGTAGTGGTCACCAGCTCTTGCTGCAATATGTGCCATTGGCAAGTAAGAGACAATCCTTGGAAATTTGGATGCAGGAATCATTTGACCAAATAAACTTTCAATTGTCCATAGGACGTTTTTATGAGAAATCATTACACCTTTAGGTTTTCCTGTTGTTCCAGATGTAAATATTAAACAAGCTAGAGAGTCTGGAGTAACAGTAGAAATAGCAGAATCTAATATAGAGCTGTCTTTTTCATTTATTTCTTTTCCTTTTTCAACTAACTCGTGGTAGCTGTGAACATAATCAAGTTCTTTATTATCTTCATAACCATCTATAAGCACAATCGCTTTTAATTTTGGACAATGTTCTTTTGCTGCATTTACTTCTGCAAACAATTCAAGATTGCCTACAACTGCAACTTTGGCTTCCATGAGGTTTGCTACATACTCAATCTGGGATGATTTTAATTGTTTATATAAAGTAGATGGAGTGGCTCCACAGTACACAATTCCTAGATCAGAAATATTATGTTCTTTAGTATTGTTAGACATAATAAATGCTGTGTCGCCTGGGCCTAGTCCAAGAGACATTAATCCTGCTGCTAAATTTTTTGATACATCTCTATATTCTGACCAAGATATTGAATCCCATGCTGAGTATTCACTATTAGCTGGAGTATTTAATGCTGGATAGTCTGGATACTCATCTGCATTTCTATCAATAAAATCTAAAAGCGTTTTACCATCAACAGAAGCTGTAATTAAATTTTCCTGTGATTTCAAATAATCGTGTAACTTAGACAAAATATCCTCCCATGAATCTGATACTCAATTTTAATTAAAAAAAGCAAAATGAGCTATTAAATAATAGGATTTATCCTTTTACAGACCCTGCGGTTAATCCACCTGTAATTTGCTTCTGGAAAAAGATAAATAGAACTGCAATCGGTGTTGCTGCTATAACTGATGAAGCAGCGATTACTCCCCAATCTGCGTTGAAATCGTCTATAAAAACAGTATTTATTCCAACTGCAACTGTCCATAAATTTTTATCTTTTAAGAATATAGCAGCAAGTATGAAGTCGGAATAAATTCCTATAAATGTAATTACAAAAATTACTACCAATATTGGTCTAGAAAGCGGTGCTATTATTTTCCTGAAAATTTGGAAATCAGTAGCACCATCTACTTTTGCAGCTTCATCAAGTGAAGGTGATATGGTATCCATAAAGCCCTTAATTAACCATGAATTGAATCCTATTGACCCTCCAAGGTAAACAAGGATTAATCCAATATGTGTACCAAGCCCCATAAATGGCGCAATATCACTGATTTGAAAGAACAATAGATATATTGCCACAAATGCTAAAAAAGATGGAAACATTTGAACAATTACTAATGTTAATAAACTTGCTCTTCGACCCTTGAACTGGAGTCTAGAAAACGCATATGCTGCCAGTGTCCCAAGAAAAACATTAAAGAACGCAGCAATTAAAGCAACTTTATAGGTGTTGTAAAGCCACTTAAAATAAGGAACTAATGGATCTGAAGAAAGCAATTTGTAATGTTTTAAAGTAAGTCCATCTGGAATTAATTTTGAATTAGTTAAGTTTGCAAAATCTGCAATAGAATTTGTTGCAACAAATAAAATTGGATAAACAGCAAATGTTGCAAACATTAATGCAATTAAATGCCTCCAGCCGTATTCTTTAACCCAATTAAAAAATTTAGATGTTTCCATAAATTCTTTCCAATCGTTTTGTATATCTAAATGAAATAGCTGAAATTATAAGAACGAGGGCAAAAATAATTATTGTAACACTTGATGCAAGCCCAAAAAGATTTCCTCTACCTCCAGAAATTGCCAACTTATAAGTAAAGGAAATCAAAATATCAGTCCACCCAACAGATACCTCACTTCCAATAATTGGAGGACCTCCTCCAGAAAGAAGGAATATTAAAGTAAAGTTATTGAAATTGAATGCAAATGAACCAATTAATAATGGTGATATAGAGACCATCAGCAAAGGAAAAGTTATCCTCCAAAATGATTGAATTCCAGTTGCACCGTCAACCTTTGCAGCTTCGATAAGTTCCTTCGGAATGGATTGCAATGCTCCTGTGGTAATTAAAAACATATAAGGAAAACCAAGCCATGTATTAACTAGAATAACAGCTGATCTGGCACTTTCTTTAGTCTTGAGCCATTTAACAGGCTCTATATCCAACATTTCATATAAAGGAGCCAGCCAAGAGTTAATAACACCATAATCAGGGTTTAATAATCCTTTCCATACAAGAGCTGAAACAAATGCTGGTATTGCATAAGGAAGTATAAAAACAGCTCGGTAAATTCTTTGAAATTTTAAACCGTCCTTGTTTAATATCATGCTTAAAAGAAGTCCTACTGCAAATGAAAAAATGACAGATAATAAAGCAAATTGAAATGTCCATTTAGCAACAACACCTAAAGGACCTCTAATCCTCTGACTAGAAAAAAGTTTACTGTAGTTTTCGCCTCCTACATAAACCCTCCAACCTGGTTCTATCTCTTTACCTTCACATTCAAAATTATCTTTTACAACTGGGCATAGTGTATTGGTTGCATTATTAAATAAGGCATCATTCATCTCATCATATTTATAGAGCTGAGAAGTGGAGGTTAGTCGACCTGTGGAGGCACCAAAAACAGAGATTTTATATAGTTGTGCTCTAGTGTTTTTATCAATTACTAGTGAAAGTTCTTGCAGGGTTGTTGAATTAGCTATTTGCTCTTTTCCAGAAAGTAGATAATAGCCATCTGGTGTAGAAAATTCACCGTTCATAAAAAGTGAAGGTTCATGGATTGCATAGGATGTAGAAAAAATCTCATCATCTGAAACTGCTTTTCCAAATAGGATGTTTTCAGAATCTAAATTAGCTACATAATAAAAATTTAAATCTAGATCTTGGAGAATATACATTTCGAATTCGAGTCCTTTTTGATTATCTGGTGTAAAAACTCTATCCTCCAAAACACCAATTGCCTGAGTCTTGGTAAGGATATGTCCTGTAGACCAATTTGTAAATGAAACGTATGTATTGTATGCAGCAGGAAATACTACAAAAGATAACATAAATATCATACCTGGAAGTATCCATTTCATAGGGTGGAATCTATCAGTAAAATAAACAATATTTACAAAAATGCCAATAACTAAAATTAACGATAAAAAGAACCAAGATTCAAATGTTAAAGCAAGAGGCACAGCATATACAATTAATGCATTAAATATTGCTAATAAGGTATACCTAAAAATTTTTGAGAGAGTCATACTTAAATATATCATTAAAAAAATTGGGGCTCAACAGAGCCCCAATTTAATATTGATTAATTAAAAATTAACCACCAGCAATTGCATTACGAATTTGTTCTGCTGCTAATTTCATAGCATCAGATGCATTGCTAACTGTTACGCCTGTTTCTTCATTTGTACCATAATTTTGGTCTCTAATAATTAACAAAGCGTCACCGAATGGTCCCCATACACTTCCCATTTCTGGAATGTTAGGCATAGGAATACCATTTGCAGCACTAGCCGCAAATACGGCTGCTACAGGATCCGCACCTTCTACTACAGCAAATAAAGATTTTGTAGCAGGTAGTCTTGGATCAGATTCATACATTGCTTGTTGAACTTCAACAGTTGCAAAAAAGTCAAGAATAAAGCTTTGGGCTAAAACTTGCTTATCACTAAATGATGAAACCATTGCACCTCTTACACCAACAAATGGAGTAGCTGCATTTCCATCAAATTGTGGAATTAATCCAACACCGTAGTTAACTGCGCTAGCATCGCCTCTTGCCCATGGACCAGTCATCCAGAATAATGAACGACCTTCTTGGAATGCAGTCATAGAGCCACCATAATCTGTGGATGCAACTGTTCCATTTTTAACAAGTCCATCAAGGTATTCAGCAGAAGCCAAAGCTCCAGCGTTATCTAAACCAACGTCTGATGCATCGAATCCACCTTCAGAAGCAAAAACATAACCTCCAGCTGATGCGACAAATGGGTGATTGTGGTAAGCGTCTCCGCCTCCTCCACCACCTGGTGCACCAACACAAAGTTCAGTTCCTGCAGCATCACAAGCAGCTTTTGCGTCTTCCCATGTTGTTGGGACTGAATCGACTAAGTCTGCATTGTAAAACATAGCAATAGCTTCTGTTGCATAAGGAAATCCGTAGACTTCTCCACCATAACTAAAAGCTGTAACGCCGACATCAAATAAATCAGATGCTACAGAACCTAAATCTAGTGGTGAAACTACACCGTTTGCTGCTAATTCTCCAACCCAGTCATGTGCTCCTAAGAAAACATCTGGACCTTCACCTGCTGGACCAGCAGTTTGAACGTCTGTTCTTATTGCACCGAAATCATAAACAACTACTTCTACATCAACTCCAGCAGCAGCTTCATAGGCGCCAACTAAAGGATTTAGAGCATTTGCAACTTTTTCCTCAGCCCACACAACGATTACTTCTGGTGGTGGTGCTGTGGTTGCAGGAGCAGCTAATGTTTCTTTAGGTGCTTCAGTGGTATCTGGTGCTTCTGCTACTTCATCTGCAGTATCTCCACCACAAGCCACGGCCACTAAAGAAAACATCAATAAAAATACGATAAATCGTAATTTATTAGTTTTCATATACTCCCTTTCGTATATACGTATATTCACTCTTTAAGAATGTCAATGACAACTTTATTGCCTATTTTAAAATTTTTCTAGTGAATTAGAGAAAATTTTGCACAAATGCACAAGCTCTACTTTTCGTGAAGAATTATTCCAATATCTCCAGCATTTTTGGTGACTTTAACTGAACCGTCTTCAAGATTCGCTTCACAATCACCATAAAGAATGTCAACGCTATGAGCATTAGAAGGAATAATAATGTCATTAGTAGTTCTATCTCGATTTACAATACAGATAAGTGTTTCATCTTGTAAAATTCTTCTGAAAATTACAACATCCTCCTTGTAATCTAATAATTCAAATCTTCCATATTTAAAAATTGGATTAACATTTTTTATTTGCATCATAGTTTTTGTAAATTCAAGAATTGTTTTATTCCAAGATTCTTCATTGTGCCAAGGAAATGGTTCTCTGTTGAAAGGATCATCAGCACCACCTAGACCAACTTCATCTCCATAGTAAATACCAGCTATGCCTGGAAACGTAGCTTGTAGAAATATTGCTCCAAGTATTCCATCCTTGTTGTTACCACATCGGTTCAAAAATCTTTTTACATCATGGGAACTCAATAAATTTTGGCATGAAGAAAGAGCTTCAAAAGAATACATGGAATACAAATTAGCAAGAGAGTCAGCAAATTCTTTATTGTTGATTCTCTTGGTTGCAAAGTAATCGGTCATAGTTTCTCTAAAAGAGTAATTCATTGTTCCATCAAATCTATCTCCTTGAAGCCACTGAGAAGTATCTCCAAATATTTCAGAGATGAGCAGAACATCTCTCTTAGTCGAGT
>Ga0208149_1000044_pt1 | contig 44163 bp, 54 predicted proteins | sample DEB08_DNA_15_FD_184533 | JGI IMG/M metagenome (GOLD analysis project Ga0208149, IMG submission 184533) | Aqueous microbial communities from the Delaware River and Bay under freshwater to marine salinity gradient to study organic matter... | ecosystem: Environmental > Aquatic > Marine > Coastal ... | reverse complement strand
ACAAACATATAGAGATCAATTTAAATCAGACATGGAGAGAGTATTTGGTAAAGCAGGCGCTAGATCAACTGGCGGAGGAAGGTTTGGGTTATGAGCATACTAGCTAGAATTATGCAATTAGGACCAAGAATAGATGGTATTTATGGAAGTCCACCTACAAGTACTCCAGAACCAGAACCTAAAAGAGTTATAGAAGAACTATCGGTAGATACAGACTTTGAAGCATTACGTGCAGCAGCAGCACAAGATCCTTCAGTTATTGCAGCTAAAGAACAACAAGCAAAACTAGGCGCAATAGCAGCAGCTGCAGCAGCAGGCGGCGGCGGTGGCGAAGGTGATACAGGTGTTGATGACACTGTTATAGTTCCTGAACCAGATCGTGAACCAGGTAAAAAAGAAACATCAAGATCAACAATTATAAAAAATGGAAGACTTGTACTACAAATAATTTATAATGATGGAACTACTGATGAAATAGATTTAGGTCCAAGTGATCCAGGTGTATCAGATCCTCCACCTCCTGCACCAGTTCCAGGAGATCCACAAGAAAGATTTAATGCTAGAGAGTTTGCACAATCTAACTACAGCTATTTAGGTGAAGAGTTACTTGAAACATTTATAGGTGAATACAATTCTAATGGTGGTGACGTAGATGAAGCATTGCGTACAATGAGAGGTACACAAGCATACAAAGATAAGTTTCCTGGAATATTTAGAGAAGATGGTACAACACTTAGATTTTCTACAGAGACACCAGAACTAGATTACATTAAGATGAAGGAAGATTACTTTAACGCATTAGAAGATTACAATTTAAATCCTAGTTACTTTGAAGACAAGATTACACAATTGTTTGAAAATGATGTTGATCCACAAACATTTGGTACAAGATTAGATACTGCATATACATCACTGTTTAATCAGTTTGACGCAGTAAAACAATACTATGTAGAGAACTATCCTGGACAGTTTCCTACAACTGATGACATATCTGATGAAGCTATATTTGCTAGCTTTATATCAGAAGATGTATCAGCAGATATTATTTCACAAAGAGTCAAAGTATCACAGATTGGTGGTGCATTTAAAGAAGAAGACTTTGCAGTATCAGCACAACAAGCACAACGATTAGTTAGTGCAGGTTTATCTGGTACTGGTGCGCAACAGTTAGCAGCTAGAGCAGAGACACAGCTACCAAGATTACAAAGACTTGCTAGAAGATTTACAGGTAGAGAAGATATATTTGGTTTATCAGAGTTTATTGAATCAGAAGTATTTGGTGAAGGAGTAGCTGCACAAGTACGTGAAAAACTAGAAGCAGAGCAAGCTACAGTGTTCACACGTGAAGGTGGCGCTGCACAAACACAAGCAGGCGTAACAGGATTAGTCGAACAATAAAAAAAATCTAAAACAGTCATTTTATGTGCTATACTATTTGTATTGGCGTGGTCAGAATCCGCCAAGTAAATAATAGATCGACAACTCTGGCATAGGGTTCCTACGTCCTTGCCACGTATTAAATTCGTAGAGGTGTTGTATGCGTAATTACAGCGCCGATTCAGCATGTAAACAAATACTGTAATCACTCCCAATATGATCCACACCTTATTGGAGATTAGTGTAATAGTGTGAGAAATGGAGAATATCAATGACAGACGAAACAATGGAAAGCATAGAAACCAACGAAGGTATAAAAGGTTTAAGAGAAAAACTTAAATCTGTAGAACAAGAGAATAAAGAATTAAAGAATGTTGTAAAGACTTCTTTATTTAAAGATGTTGGATTAGATCCTCACTCTGGCACAGGTAAGATGGCTTTTGATCTTTATGATGGAAAACCAGATACTGCAGAACTAGGACAATGGCTTAAAGAAACTTACAATATCGATACTGAAGTACAGCAGAACAACGAAGTAGCTGCTGCGAAGATCGCTGAAAGTGACAATAAGTTAACACAGATACAACAAAACTCTGTAGCTGCACAACCTGCAGATTGGACACAGAAAATGCAAGACGTTATAGCAAGTGGAGACACTTCTGTTAGAGATAGTCTAAGAGCAAAATTAGCTTTACAAGAAGAACTTAAAAGAAAATAATATCTCGTAAGAGAGAAGGGAAATAGTAGAATATGGCAGCAATATCAGGTGCTAATCCAATAGTTGCTAGTGACGTTAATAACTTTACTGGTGAATTATTTAAAATCACACCTCATAGAACACCATTGCTAGCTGCTGCAGGCGGACTTAACGGAGGAGTTGCGATCAACTCAACATTCTTCCAGTTCCAAACACAAGATAACGCCGTAGTGACTTCTGTTACACCAGATGATGAAGGTGGTTCACCTAACTATTCTGGAAGAAGCAGAAGTTCACAACAGGGTACACTACAAATTTTCCATGAAGCAGCGCAAGTATCTTATACTGCACAAGCAGCTTCTGGAGAAATTGTACCGTTTCAATTATCAGGGAACTATAAGAACTCCGATCCTGCATTAGCATTAGCAGGTAACAATCCAATTACTGATGAGTTAGCTTATCAGATGGAATTAGTATTAGAGCAAGTAGCAAAGAAAGTCGAATGGTCAGCATTTAACGCTTCTTACAATGACGGTACTACAGGTAATCGTCAGATGAGAGGTCTTAAAGAACACCAAGACTTATCAGGCGGAAACTCTGTCAACAATGATGACGGAGGAGATCCTGCTGCAGCACAAAAATTAAACTGGGCAATCATAGCTGACGCTATGAAATCGTTGTATGACGCAGGCGCACCAATGAGACAACCAGTGCTTTTTGTTTCTCCAACAATGTTGTTGGATCTTAACAAAGAATTAATTAGTGCTTCAGTTGGAGACGTAAATTACGGTATTATACCAAGAGACAGAAATGTCGGAGGTGTTGACATTGATACAATCGTCACACCATTCGGTTCACTCGGAATGGCATTATCTGACTACTTGCCTGCAGGAACTATATCTGGTTCTAAGCAAGCATTTATCGTTGACCTTAGTTTTGTCAAACCAGTATTCCTTAACATTCCAGGTTATGGAACTATGTTTGTAAGAGACTTAGATCAAAACGATCAAGCAAGAATTGCAAAAGCAGTATATATGGAAATGGCTTTCGATTTCGGACCACAACAATATCACTGTGCAATCGACAACGTAGTAGGTTAATCCTACTAATTATTAATACTCTAAGACCGCTAATCCACCTTAGCGGTCTTTAGAGTATGTTAAAATAAGGACATCATGGCATACGGAATGAGTAAAAGCGAAGTAGCTTTAATAGATGTTTCAGCAGACGCAAGCAACAGCGTAGGTGTTAACGTAGAAAATATGTTACTCTGTGGTGTTGTTTTTCCTGCAACAATGACAGGAACAGCAATTACATTTGACTATTCAGTAGATAACTCTAGTTGGGTAGATGTATTTGAAACTGACGGAACTGAAGTATCTTATAGTGTAAGTGCAGGTAATGTAGTACGTATAGATCCTAGTGGTTGGGCATTTGCTTCCAATGGATATATAAGAGTTACATCTGACGGAACAGAAGCTGCTGACAGAAAAATTAAATTATTATTTAGAACTGCTTAGGAGGACCAATGTCAACATTTGGTCAACTTATCGACAGAACTTATAGAGAGTATCTTAGACCTGTAGAGGAACAAGAACCGTTAACACAAGTTGCTAATCTTGATAGTATATCTGGTGGTTTGCAAGGTTTAACATCAAGCGGCACAACTTTACAGTACAAAGAAGGACTCTTTACACCAGAAGAAGAAGAGCTTATTGGTGCAGGTTCTGTATTAGAAATAGATCAAGAACTTTTAATGGTTGAAAACATTAATACAGTATCACGTGAAATAACTGTAGAACGTGGTAGGTTAGGATCTATTGCAGCAGAACATACTAACGATACAGATATAATTTTAAAACCTAAATATCCTAGATTAAATGTAGCTAATGCTATTGGTGATCAAGTCATAGGTTTATATCCTGCCTTATATGCCGTAAAGAAAACATCTATAACTACATCATCTACACAATTTGTAGAAATGCCTGCAGGTACACAAAGAATATTACAAGCAAAAATGGATAACTCAACATCTGGATCTTCTACTACTGTATACAGTGACGTTGCATTAGAGTTACTTACAGATTTTGCAGGATCAACAACAGAAGCAGCAGTACAATTTCCTACTGCACCTACATCAGGTAAAACTGTATATGTTGTTTATGCTTCAAAATTTACAAGACCTAGTGCAGAAACAGATGATTTAAATTCTGTATCTGGATTAGAAGATTTCCATGAGCAAATAGTTATGGTTGGTGCTGTAGCACAGTTACTATCAGAGCTAGATGTTGACGCTACAACACAAGATTACATTACAGAAAACTTAGAACAAAGAGGAATACCTGTAGGATCTGGAGAGAGATTACGTAACGCATTGTTAAGATACTACGGAGTATTATTAGATAGAGCAAGAAGAGAACAGAGATCACGCTTTCCACAAGGCGTAGAGTTATATGGAATCAGCTTTACCTAATGCCTTTACCTTCAACTTCTAACGTTACAAATCCGTTAGCTTTTGGCTACCAGGCACAAATATCTGATGGTATTACAGACATCTTACTTAGACTTGCAGTAGCACCAGGTAGAGAATTATCTATTACTACTGCACCACTATCTGCGCAACAAGTTAACACAGCACAAGTACCTGAAGAGTTTAGAGCAGAGTTTGGTCAATCTTTTGCAAGATCTGATTTTTCTGGTGGCGCAGGTTTAGATCAAGCACACCAAAGAATACAAGGCACCAATGACTTTAGAAGATTTTTTGATAGCAAAGGTATTGATGTATTTAAGAATGCAGATGATAGTGGTAAAGCATATAGCATAGAGTTACTTAGTGAAACTACTGCTGTAACTGCAAGAGCAAGTACAGAGACAGAGCAACACATTATTGCACACGAAGATGTGTTGTATGTTGCACAAGGACATGACATATATTATTCATCTGATAATGGAGATACCTGGACACAAACAGATCCATATTTAGCAGGACCAGGATTTGATGTAACAGGCATGGCGCTAGAAGGACATATATTGTATGTGTCTATGAATGACGGAACAGATAGTATTGTAAGAAAATTAGACGCAGATGACATTGCAAGTGGTTGGTCTAACTATATGAATTTACATTCATCACATCTCTACACAGGATTATTTAATGTAAAAAATTATTTGCTAGCTGTTGATGATGACGGACACTTGCACGAACTAGACGGAACTAGCAGTCCTCCCCTTATAAAAGATTTACCTTCAGGATCTTTATGGACAACTGTTATTGACGGTGGATCTGTAATACTTGCAGCAGCAGATGACGGATATATATATGCAATTAAAGATGATCAAACATCTGGTCTAGTGCTTGCAGGACAAACATACATAGAAGGTGAAGAAATTGTAGATATGACAGAGAGTAACGGTATTATATTTTTCTCTTCATCACAAACATCAGCAGGCGGTGGAAGAATAGGAAGAGTGTATAGAGGAACTATCGCAACAGATGGTGTGCTGTATACACTTGATGAAAGACAATTAATAAAAGAGTTTGGAGATAACGAGACAACAGTAGATAAAAGTCCTACTGCATTTTTCAATACAAGAGACCAAATATATTTTGGTGTTATAGACAGCGCTAGTGAAACTGATCTATATTCTATTTACTTACCAACATTAGGTTACGCTAGAAATATTTATTACACAGGTACATCAGGCAAAGTAAAAGGTATTGCTGTTGCTAATGGTAAATTATTCTTTTTAGTTACAGGTGTTGGTTTAATAAAAGAAGCAGCAACATTAGTAAGTAATGGTTATCTAATACTTCCTGCTGCAGATTTTTATACATCACAAGCAAAACAATGGATTGGTGGTCGTGTATATACTAACGATATACCTGCAGGATCAAGCGTGTTAGCAGAATTTAGTACAGAACTTGACGCATTAGAAAACCCAAACGCTTCAAGTTACTCTACTTTAACTAGAATTGAGACATCACAAAGTGGTAACGAAATACCTATGATCAATGTTATAAATAGATGGCTAGTTGCTAAATTAACAATTAATGCAGACAGTGGTAGAACAGCTAGTCCTGAAGTTTATTCTTATAGTTATCGTGCTTTCCCAGAACCAGAAGATATTATTGCAAGAATACCTATAAACGTATCTGATCGTATAGAGCGTCCAGGTAAACGTGCAAAAAATATACCTGGTATTGGTAAGAAATTATTTGACGCTGTAAAAAAACTAGAAGGTAAATCAGTTACTTTAACTTTATTCAAACCTGATGAAATTATAAGAGGTATTGTAGAAAACGTTACGTTACCTGTACAAGAAATTACTAAGTTAGGATCTACTATGGTGTTTTGTACAATACAAGTAAGAGGTCAGAGACAAGCAGCAGGTACTGGTGAGATCTCTTCATTAGGCGCACTTGGTATTGGAAGATTAGGAATACACCAATATGGTGTGTGATATACTGACAAGGAGAATTTAGAATATGGCAGATACAAGAAAAGCAGCAGAAACATTTACACGTAACGCATTTGAAACTACATTGTCAAGTACGTTTGGTGCTAGTGATACTACAGCAACAGTAGCTTCTACATCTGGATTAACAAGTCCATGTTATTTAGTTATTGAACCAGACAGTGCTACACAAAGAGAGTATGTATTTTTTGATGGAACATTTACAGCTACACAATTAAACACAACTACAACAGATAATAGATACCTTACAGGATCTGCAGCAGCTTCAGGTTTATCACATCCACAAAACTCAAAAGTTCGTATGGTGCCTGTACAACAAGTATTTGAAGATATTTTTGACGCATTAGGTCAAGTAGTAGATGTAAGTTATGCTTCAGGAGACGCAGGTACACCTAAGTTAGCAGCAGATTTAAACGCTAATAATAATAAAATCACAAATCTTACAACACCTACAGCTAATGGAGACGCAGCAAATAAAAGTTACGTAGATAATGCGACACCTACTTTAGTTGGTGGAAATGGAATTGATTACACCAATCCTACAATTTCTGTTGATATAAATGGCGCTAATGATGGAACAGGTATAACTATAGACGGATCAGCAGACTTTGTTTTAGTTTATGACGCTGACGCATTACAAGTTAAAAAAGTTTACACAAGTCAGATTGCTACACCAGTAAGTTTAAATTCTAGCAAGTTGTTCTTTGCATTAAATGGATAACATAAAAAATTATGTGTTATAGTAATGATATAAGATTGGAGAATATTAATGGCTAGCGGATTATTGGCAAGACGAGACGGTGATGATACAGACGGTACAGTATATACTGCACCTGCTGACACATTGTCTGTAGTTAACTTAAACATAGTCAATACAACTACGACAGCAGATGACGTTACAGTTTATGTAGCACCTTCTGGCGCAACATTAGGAACTGAACATAAAATAGAAGTTTTAAGTTTAAGCGGTAAAAACGTATTAGAAAGAACTAATATTGTTCTGGACGCAGGTTCTTTTATATCAGTTAACGCTACAGCAGGAACTGTTACAAACGTTTGGGGTATTGAGGAAAGTACTGCCTAATGAAATTCTTTGCAGTTAAAGATGAACATGAAGTGTGCTTTGCTGTAAAGCAAGTAACATCAGACTTAATACAAGTTGTTGACGGTGTAGAGCAATTATTTTCAAACCTAACTGATCATGTAGAAATTGATGAATTTGATGAGGATCTAATTGGAAAAAAATTAATTGACGGTGTGTGGACAAGTCCAGGACAAGACGCACAAGGCAATGATTATTTTTGGTTTGAAGGTGTTTTGTATGGCAATACCTATGATGATGATGGAAATATTACTGGCACTATAGAAATTACGGAGTAGCAATGGGCAGATACGGAGTGAATGTCGCACCTGTTGCAGGTATAAAATCTATACAAAGAGGTCAATATGGTGATGGTGCTAATGACCACGCAAATGGTTCAACAGCACAACAAAATATTGATAGAACAATAGAACCAGTTGACGTTAATAAAACATATATGGTAGTTAACGAAGCTATGAATTATCCAGTTACTACCGAAGGTGGCGGTGTTACTGATAATCGTGTATATCCTGCACCACAAGCTAAAGTAACTTTACAAGATGAAACTACTATACGAATAGCTTATAGAATATCTAGCTTTGGTCAAAGCGAAAAACAATGGGTAGGTTATCAAGTAGTGGAGATGATGTAATGGGTAGAACTAGACCTCAAAGTACAATTAAATCTATACAAAGAATTGTATATCAAAATAGTGCTACATCAGGTTCAACTTTAATTAATCAAACAATATCTGCTGTAAATACAGAACAAACAGTGTTAGTTCATAACTCTAGCAATGGTCATACTCGTGGTATTTCTGCATGGGAAAACTATTATTATAATTTTCAAAGTTCACCGCAAATGGGTGCAAAGTTAGACAGTTCAACAAATTTACAAATACAAAGAGTAGGTATTAACAATTCAAATAGAAGGTGGAATAAAGCGTCAGTACAAGTTGTGGAGTATTACTAATGGGTAGACGAATGAGCAGTGGTGTTATTAAAAGCAGACAAGTTATATCTGCTGCAAGTAATGCAACAAATACTAATGTAACTATAGCTGCTGTTGACATGGCTAATACAGTTTTATATGACACCGCACAAGACGGTAACAACAGACGAGAAAGCAACTCACCAGTATGTCAATTAACAACAAGTACTAATGTAAATTTTTCTGGAAATAATTACAACAGTTTAGGAGGAGGAAGTATGACAGTATATGTAATGGAGTATTACTAATGGGTAGATTTATGGGACATGGTAGAGGTGCTATTGTATCAAAACAATTTCTTGCACAATCTAATAACACATACAATAGAACAAATACTATATCAGCAGTAGATGTTAATAAAACAGTTTTATATCAATCAGCTTCATCAACTTCAGCAGCAGGTGATAGAAAAGCACACGTGCATTTAGAGGACGCTACAACAATACGTAGTGCTTCAGACGGATATGCACAACCTACTTCTAATGAAGCAAGAAATTATACAGAAATTATTGAATATAATTAAAAACATTTAAATTTTTATATAACTTATTGTATCCTTCTTTAGTATAAAAATTACTTACATCTCTTTTTTTTACACCAGTGTTTGTTAAGTAATCAACTGCTTTATCTTTTGCTTCTTGCCAGAATTTACTTTTGTAGGGTACATCAGATACATAATGCAACATTAATACTTCCATTGCTTCTTTAATGTAATCATAATATAAATACAATCCCTCTTCTTTTTTAATAAAATTATTTTTTATTTCTGTGTATAGATCTAACAACCTTATGTTTCCAGATATAGATGTAGCGTCAAATGGTTCTATAAAAAAAGAATTAAGACCTAATTTTAATTCTTGATCTAAAAATGGATCTTGATAATAGTAACTAGAAAAATTAATAACTTGATAATTATAATTACGCAATGGTAATGAGTTCGCTATTTCTTGTGGTGTATTTAAATCAGAATTAAATATATAATAAACATAAATATAATCTTTTGTTGGTATTGTTTGCAACCAACCGTGTTCAACAGCTTCTATTGTTGTATGTGTTATGTTATGTTTTTCTTTTATTTTATAACCAACACCACAATTAGTTGGTACATGATTTAATAATTTATACGTTTCAAATGTTTCTGGTTTGCTTGTATTAATAATAATATCTGACTTTTTTGTTTTTGTATATCCACATTGATCGTACAAATATTTACACATACTTAAAGTATCAAAGTGTAAAGCAACGTAGGGTGCGTGAAAATTAGAATTAAATACTTTGTTATTGTAATTTCTTTTTTGAACTCCAGTTTTTAAACTACCGTTAATTAAATTTAAATCTGACCAATCAAAATTTATTCCTTCTTTTAAAAATGGTATAAGATCTAGTGTAGATGACATAGGTAATTCAAAATTGCTTTCAACATAATCCCAATTTATTTTATTATTTTTATAAAATTTTACTAAAGACAAATGCGATGGTAAACCGTTGCCTAATATTTGTATGTGCAAATTTTTCATATCTAGTTATAATAATACTGTGAATAAAAAAATAATATTTACTACTGATAGTACAGGTTATGACGATATAGAGTTTACAAAACCACAACCAGCTAAAAATTTTATTCCTGAATGGTTTACTAAAATGCCAATGGATTTACCTATTCCAAACAAATATGGTTTTGTTTCTAAAATAGTTCCAAACTATAAAGGTGCTAGGCATTGTCCAAGTTTTGTAGAAGTTTTTAGAGAAGGTTATGTGTTAGTAGCACCTTGTGATATACATTTGTTTTTTCATAATGGTGAATTTCAAATGAATCCTTCTAATGATGAATTTATAATTAGAACACATGATCCAAAACAATTTTTAGATCACATACCTACTGGAACAAATATAAGAGCAACGGTAAATATAAATACTAATTGGTTTTGTATTACACCTAAAGGGTATAGTCTTAGATACATTCCTATGGTTTTTAGTTTTAATAAAGATTGGGAAGCAAACTACGGTATAGTCCATACAGATAAATTACATGAATTGTCAGTGCAAATATTTTATACATCTGATCAAGATGAAATATTAATTAAACAAGGAACGCCGCTATGTTATGTAGTGCCTTACAAAAGGGAAACTTTTAATTATGAATTTAAAAAGATAACTCCAAAATTAGGTAGAAAAATTCGTAAAGGACATTACAAAGTAGTCAATAAATTTAAAGCAGGTTATTCACGTAATGTTGATTAATTCTTTTGTACAATATATAAATAAAGCTGACACAAAAAATAAAACAATCCTAGAATTTGGTGCAGGTTTATCTACAGAATTGTTTTCTAAAAATTTTAAAAAGGTTATTTCATACGATAACAATAAAGAGTATCAAGATAAATTACCTAAGTACAAAAATGTAGAATATAAACTCCTTACTTTAAAAGATAAAGTATATAAAGAAGAAATGAAAAAAGTAGATTATATATTTATAGATAACGATCCACAGTTTATTACTAGATTATCTCTTATTAAAATGGCACATAAATATAGTAATGATCAATGTAAATTAATATTAGATAATGGTTTATGGAATGTTGAAAGTCAACGTTATTTGCAAGATAATTACTTTTGCAAAGATTACTATGGATTAAGAGATGATGATATGTATACAAATACTTTAGTTGGAGAAATGAAAATACCTAGTTACTATATAAAAACATGAAGATAGAAATTATACCGAGATACAAACAATTTGAAGATTTAATTGCTGCTTATCCACCGCAGCATGCAAATAGATTTATACCAGAATGGTTTAAAGAAATGAAATTAGGAAATGAAATGGCTTCATTTTTAGAGGAGTTCCATGACGTATGGACAGAGAATGCTTTTACTGCTAAGAAATGTCCTGCTATACAAGACTTAATGACAGAAGGAATAATTATACCTTTGTGGGGAAAAATGTATATGGGACATGAGTATGATGATGAAGGTAATCCATTGCAAACATACTACGGTATGACTACTAATAAAGCATTAAACTATAATTTCTTTGGTTCTCATTTTGAAAAACAGGTTAAAGGTATGGACGTTGGTCTTGCAGATTTAGGACGTATGAACAAATCTATTTTAAAATTAGAAAGTCCTTATAAAATAATAGTTCCAGAAGGATACAATCTTTTGTACGTAGATCCGTTTTATCATTTTAGAAAAGAAATAAGACTATTAGAAGGTTTAGTAGAAGCAGACAAATGGGGCTACATTACTTTTCCATTTAGCATACAACAAAAAGAATTTATATTAGAAGCAGGAACGCCATTAATTCAAGTCATACCTTACAAAAGAGAAAAAGAAAAAATAGATTTAACAATACGTAATGGCACAGAAAAAGAATATAAAGACAATCAAATAGAATTGTTAAAAGCACAAACAGCTAGGGTTAATTATAAAACTTATCCTGATAAATTTAATCAATAAACATAGCTAGTCTGGTACAATAATTACATGTCAATGTTAATTATGTTAAAAGAGGGCGGATCTTTATTAATAGATAGTATAGGTTTACCTATAGATGAGGATATAGATTTATTACCTGACGCAGGTGGTGCTGTTGGATCTTTAAGTTTATTTGATATGATTTATTACAACAGTTCTTACTTTACTATTAGCAGCACTGTACCAGGACCAAGCACTACTTTATTTGTAAATAAAACAAAACATTTTTATTCATTAAATGGTGAAGGTTAATGAGGATGATCTTCCATAATGTCTAACGGTAACGGCTTCACAACGAAGGAATACTTGCAATTAATTAAAGAAGAAGTTGATATTGCTAATAAGCGCATTGACGAACTCCATGAAAAAATAAATAAATCACCAACACGTCAGGAGATTTTAGGTTGGCTTGTTGCAATTACGAGCAGCGCAGCTTTCCTTAATAGTATAATGTAACCTATGCAAGGTTACTCTTTATATTGGAATATATCTAAACGCATGATTGCTGTATTTATAGCACAAGCATTAAGTGTTATAGGTGCAGGATCACTTGTAGGTATTGATGTTATACAATCATCATTACTTGCAGGTCTATTAGGTGTAGCTAATGTACTAGAAATACTTGCTAGAAAATATCTCAATGATGGCAAACTTACAATCGAGGAAGTCAATCAAGCATTTGGTATTTTAGATAGCAAGACACATAATGATATGAATGGGAGAGAAATATAATGGCAGATCCATGCTGCGGTGGTGGTTGTTGCGGAACTAAGTAAGTTCCGTGCTACACAAATTTAATACACTTGTTCGCTTATGTATTGTTGCGTTCTTAATAATTCCTTTTCCTGTATTGGCAAATCACGTACCTACACAAACACCATACGATATATCTATTGCTTGTGATAGTGATGGAGACACAACTAAAGGTGACATAACTGTTACATGGCAAGAGAGTGATGGTTTTGAAGATAGTCCACCTGAACGATACGCTATAGCATTTAGTAATGATAACTTTGTAGAAACTAATTATGCAGTAGCTAACAGTACTGGTTGGGAAGAAGCATTGTCTTATAAGAGTTATGTTTTTACTGCTAGCTATAGAGAAAATGTATTTGGTACAACAGCAGATACGTTTTATGCAAAAGTCCGATCTGATAATGACACAGATCAAAGTTATTCAGAGTGGACTTCTATTGTAAGTATTGATTGTGACTATGGTTCTACTCCTACTACAACTGTACCTCCAAAGCCAGAACCTGAGCCAGAACCTGAGCCAGAACCTGAACCAGAACCTTACATACCACCTCCACCTCCACCACCAACACCACAAGAAATTATTGTTGATGTAAAAGTAGAAGGTGTTGATAAGACCTATACACAAGCAGATGTCAATGATGGCACTATAGAGCGTGACCAAGAGCGTGTTGATAATGAAAAAGAATATGGTTGCTTTATGACTAACGCACAGATAGAGCGTGGTGATTGTGACATACCTATACCTGAAGAAGACATTGAGATTATAGAAGAAGAAGATATAATTAAGGAAGAGGTAATAATTGAAGAAGAAATTAAAGAAGATGTGGATGACATCCTTCCTAAGAATGATGATCCTTTACTCGACACACCTAAAGAGGAAGTTATTGAAGAAGAAGTTGTGGAGTTTGAAGAACTCCCTATTGAGTTCGAGATTATTGAATTTGATTTGGAAGATATTGTTACCGAAATCGTGGATGAGATACCAATACAAGATGAAATAGAGGAGATTAAAGATGAAGAAGTTAAAGAGAATGTCAAGGAAGTTTTGGATGAGCCAATACAGGAAATTATTGAAGAGGATATCGACAGAGAGATACTTGAAGCACCGATTAAAGAACCCATAGAGCTTACTGAAGAAGAAGTAGAGATAGAGATTGCACAAATAGAAAAGATTGTGAATCTACCAATAACAGAGGAGACTAATGAAGAATCTAAACAAGAAGCAATACAAGGATATGTACAGGACCTTACCGAAGAAGAAGTTGTCGAAGTCCTTGAAGAAGTAAATGACATTGGTGTACAAAATCTTGATAAAGCTACAAAAGAAATACAGGAAGTTGTGCAAGCTGTTGTTGAAGAAGCTATTGCTGATGTACAAGAACTAACAGAAGAACAAGTAGAAGTAGTTGCAAAAGTATTACAAGTAGAAGCAGCTGACGTAGAGATCATTGCTGCAGCTGTAGAAAAAGATGAAGCAGTTGCAGAAGCAGTAGAAGTATACGTAGCTAAAGCTGTAGAGAATAAAGACGTAGAGAATTACACACTTGCTGACGTAGTAACAGAGGTACAGACAGAACAATTTCTAGCAGATCCAATAGGATCTTTTGTAGATATAAATATACAAGAGATAGATCTAGGTGCTATTGGTAACGATATGACTAACGATCAAAAAGAAAAAGCACAAGAGGTTGTAGTACCAGTTATCATAGCTTCGCAAATTGTGGCTAGTGTGCAAGTCGCACCAGTTAGAATGAGACGTAGAATATGAAATACATAAAGAAATTTTTTAATTGGTTATCAGAGATAATTAAAGAGACAATAGCACAAACATTTACTTTGCTAGGTTTTTTTATAGCATGGCTAACATTAACTGGCACAGCTAAGGACATAGTTGGAGTTGCTATAATAATAAGTATAGTTTTATGGTTGTTAACTATAGGACTACGTAAAGATAAAGACGATCAACCGAAAAAGAAAGTGAGCAGATAATGCCATACGATAAAAAAGGTAAGAAAAAAAGATACTCTTCTAAGAGAATTAAAAAAATGAAGTAGGTATAATATAGTATGGCAAAAAGTAAACCAGTATGGGACAAACCACGTCCCAAAGATCTAGGAAAATCTAAAAAACTTACACCTTCACAAAAAGCTAAAGCAAAAGCTAGAGCTAAAGCAAACAATCGTAAGTATCCTAATATGATCGACAACATGTGGGCAGCTAGCAGATAGTATATTTTGAAAGTATCTTGTCCTAAATGTGGAGAACCACTTGGCGTACAGATAAAACCTTATAAATTATTCTGTACAAATCCTGATTGTTTAGACTATAATGATGTAAACAAGGAGTCTAAATGAAGATACAATTAGTTAGACATGAATTTGGAATTGACGCAACCAATGGAATGTTGTTTATCAACGGTAAGTTTGAGTGTTATACACTTGAAGACCAATATCAAGTAACCAAAGTATATGGTGAAACCTGTATACCTGAAGGTACATATCCTATAAAGTTTAGAAAAGAAGGTGGCTTTCACAATAATTATTCTAAGCGTTATCAAAATTCACACTACGGTATGTTAGAAATAAAAGACGTACCTAATTTTCAATGGATTTTATTTCATGGAGGGAATACTGATGAAGATACCAAAGGTTGTGTGCTTACAGGATCTACACAGCAAGTGTTAGATGTAAGCAAAGACGGATTTATTGGATCATCACAAAAAGCGTACAAAAAAATGTATGACCAGGTTGCAAAAGTATTACTACAAGGTAAACCAGTTACATTAGAAGTAAGTAAGATAAATTTAGATGGTGCTGCCGCACCAGAACAAAGTTCCGATAGTAAAACGTTGGATTCTATTCACGAAAAAGTGACACGAATTGACGCTAAACTAAAGGGAAGACCAATAATATAGACTGGAGATAATATGAGTGATGAACTCAAAGCACTTATCGAAAAAGTTGTATGGACATTCATTGAAGCATTTGGTTCTGCTTTACTTGTAGGTCCTGCACTCGACTTAGACATTACAGCAATCCAAGCTGCAGCAATTGCAGGTGGTGGATCAGTAATAGTAGTACTAAAAGAGTATGCAAAAAAACAACTCGCAGGTAAGTAAACTTACTGCAACCCAACAGGACGTAGCACACAACGAAACTAAAGATGTAGAATCCCACCCTAATGGTTGGGAACCAGGCGTTACTTTTGATTACAAAACTAAGACTGGAACTATAACTACAAGACCTATGGACAACGCTAGTCCAGAGTTTAATGATCTTTTACAATCTTGGGGATTCGATCCTGACAAGTATTCTATTCTTAATGACACTATCCGTGTAAGCACGTGGGATATGAATATGGGCAAAGGAGACGTGCAACAAGCATGGGCATACAAAGCACAGATTGTGTACAAAGAACATGCACTAGACAAAGAAGATTATGATCGTATATCTAAGTGGATCCAGACTTACAAGCGTAAAGCTAAACCTAAAGTAACAAAACCTAAAGCTAGTTTCTTTGTTGCTATATCTGACCTACAGTTAGGCAAGCGTGATGGCGGTGGTACTGAAGCTATTGTTAATAGATTTTTAGAAAAGATAGATACAGTACGTGATCGTTATAACTTCTTGCGTAAAGCAGGAGTGCAGCTAGATCAGTTAACAGTTGTAGGACTCGGTGATATAGTCGAGGGCTGCGTAGGATTTTATCCACAAGCTATGGGACCTAACGGAGTCGAACTCGATTATCGTAATCAAATGAAGTTAGCTAGAAGACTTATTGCTAAAGCATTAGTTGAATGGTCAAGAGACTTTGATGTAGTTGTAGTAGGTGCAGTACCAGGTAATCATGGAACTAAAAGAATTGCAAAGAATCTTGCACCAACAGGTGAGATGGACAACTATGACATAGAAGTGTTTGAACAGATTGCAGAAATATTTGCAGATAAACCACAGTACAAACATGTAAAGTTTGTTATACCAGATGAACCACACTTATCATTAAATGTATGTGGCACAAACATGAGCTTTACTCATGGACATCTTGCAGGTTACAGTGGATCGGTAGAAAATAAACTAATGAACTGGTGGAAGAACCAAACATTCGGTGGCTTTCATGCAGGATCAAGCGAGATCCTGGTTACAGGACATTACCACCACCACAGAGAAGTACATGATGGACGCACCTGGATCCAGGTACCTAGCTTAGATGAGTCAACATGGTTTGAACATCAAGCAGGTAAGAAAACAAAACAAGGTGTTATGACTATGGTTATAGATCATAAAGGACACAATAATAAAGAGATAGTATAAAGCAAAGCGGACTCACAGGTCCGCTTTATTGCTTGTGGGAAGGAGTTGTCTAACGTTATGACACGTAAGATAACTATATCCACAGATTACTGCATGCTATAATAGTTGTCAAGTCAATTCATTGGTCAGAGGTTTCCTCCTTTACTCTGATCCTTGTCACCAGATCATAACTTCGATCTGGTGTTTTTACTATAAATTCTTTACGATTCTGTATTTATGCTATATAATTAATAGTGGGAGGTAGTAATGACTGCAATTAATACTACGTTTGATGATAACTTTATGTTGTCAGAACTTGTACAATCAGTTGGAGAAACTGGTAGAGGATTTGTTGTAATACATAAGAACAGTCCTAAGTACATAGACAGCACAGGTGAGTTACGTGACTGGTTACACAGACATGGTTTAAACATACACCATTTTGAAAACTGGAATAACGTTATACATTATGTATTTGTTAGATCAGAACGCGGCGGCGACTAAGTTATGAATTTATTTACAAGTCAAAAGGAGATGAAGAAGTGGGCGATAGCTATGGCTAACGCATGCGGTGGACAAGAAGTGTCACAGACATCTATTAAACTTAATAAAATTAATCCAAAAAAAGTAGAAGATTTAACAACAAAGTTTGTAACTGATTACAACGAGATGATGAATACTGCTATAGCTATAGGAGAACAAGAATGAGCGCACCTCATCCAATGGACAGAGATGTAAAAGTAATGTTTACTGATCACAGTACAAGAGACTTTATAATTACTGCAAGTAATGTTGAAGAAGCAGAAAAAATATTTGATATAATATTTAACCACATGGAACAAAGTATTACAGATATTTTAAAACAATATAGTGTTGGTAAACAAACAAAAGTATGGGTAGAATACCATATAGATAAAGAACAAGATATTAACGAGGAGGATAACGACTGATGGGTTGGCAAGAAGAATACGATCAAGTAGAAGATAGACTAGCAAAGTTTTGGGAGAACAATCCTAATGGTAGAGTCTATACAGAACATCTATCTATATCAGATGATCATCAAAGCATAGTTGTTAGAGCTATGATATATAAAGATATAGAAGATATAAATCCTGTAGCAACAGGTATAGCACAGGATCAACAAGGTCCTAAAGGTGCTAACTTAACATCATGGATTGAAAACGCAGAGACATCTGCGATAGGACGTGGACTTGCAAACTGGTTCGGCTATACAGCAAAAGCAAGACCATCAGTCACAGAAATGCAGAAGGTGGAGAACTTGTCGGACAGTCAAGTTACCAAGAGTGTAGCTAAAACTGGCAACAGCAATAGCTATACTCCTTCACCGTCTGTACAAGAAAAAATTAAAGATGTACCGACTGGTCCAGTAGAAGATACTAAAGCAGCATTAGAAGAGATTGGTGTAGTGGTTGAGGAAAAAGTTGTAGTAACTAATGGAACAACAGAACCAAGATGTTTAAGCTGCAACAGTGAGTTATGGGATAACAGAGTAGATAAAGCTAGCGGTAAAATTAAAAATACTTATCCTGACTGGAAGTGTAAGAACAAAGAATGTGACAATGGTAATCCACGTATATATTACATGGAATCATTCAACGCAGCTAAACAAGCACCAGAAGAATGGTTTATGCCTGCAATGCCTGAAGCAAAAGCAATAGAGGATATTGGCGAAGACGAAGCACCGTTCTAATGTTTACAATAATAATAAAAGTTGACAGTGCAGGTGTATTCCAGGACATTGAGTTTGAAAATGCACCAAAGCACATACCAATAAATGTAAGGGAAGAGGTGGAAGGTGAGCAAGAATCCGTTTGATGGACCAAGTATAAAGGTTGGTTCAAAAGAATTTAAAGAGATGGTTATGGAAGTTATGATTAACAAGCATAATGATCCTGATGAAGACTTTGATCTTAACAAATGACAATGAGAGATGATATATTGCAGCTACTTGATGATGACAAGTGGCATTGTGCAACAGAACTTATAGAGTTTGGTTGGTCAGCACGCAATAGAATATCAGAGATACGTGCAGATCATGGCGAAGATTATATCTTAGGTCAGAAGTGCAACATGCACACTCACAGAGGTGGTGTCAGCATGTATAAGTTGAATGATCAAAAGAAAAAACAGCAATTGTTGAATAGACTTGAAGATCAAATTCAGCTACAGTTATAGTAATGAGAGAAATATTACAGAGCAAAGGCGCACTTAACGTCTGGGATATGATGGACGAATGTAATGGATTTCTTGAAGCTATCACATACTGTATAGAGGAAGATGAATCAAAGAAGATAGATTTTTTTCCATACGATAGTGCTAGTGAATCTAATCTAGTACAAACAATACTTAAAATAGATCCTTCATTCCCAACTGATCCTGGACCACACTATGGTGGGGTTAGAGTCGGTATCGTTACTAACAAAGGAGTCGGCGAACTTGAAGTCGTGCATGATATGTATGATTACTTTAGTTATTCTTTTATTACACGTGGTACACAAATAGATTATGGTAGGTTGCCGCGTGCAGATATGATTGATTACATAAAAGCTGTAGCTAAAGTTCTTAATAGTTCTAAAGCATTGAAAGGTAGAAAACTATTTAAGAAAGAAGACTAATGTCAAAACAAAAACAACAGGGTACAAAGCTAGAGACATTCGTAGCAAAAATGTTGAATGGTTCTAGGATTGCGGAAGGTGGTATCAATGACAAGGGAGATGTACTATTTAATTGGAATGGTCAAGACTTTTACGTTGAGTGTAAGGCAAGACAGTCACTCAATGTTACACGTGAGCTTGCTAAATCTATAAAGAAGTCGAAGTCGCAATTTACAGCACTGGTATGGAAACGCCTGGTAAAAACTGACAAGAGTCGGCGGCAGCCAGATGGTGTACCAATCATAGTTTGTTTAACTCTTGATACTTTTTTGGAGATCGTTGAATCTAAAATTGGAAATAGTTTTTATGATGATCCCTTCTGGAAACAATTGCCGTGAGTCGTACGCAGGATATAGACAAAGCTGCGCGCAAAACTGCACTTGCGCTGCAATCTTTAATGGCTAAAGTTGAATACAAATACAACAGACATGAACCATGTTTAGTATGCAAACAAAAATTTATGCACCACATTGACGGACTCCCCTGCGAATCAGATAACTCCAGGAAAAAAATAATTAAACACAATCGTTGGAATAAGAACTTGACTAGATAACTCTTATAAACTAAATTTAATAGTGGAAAGGAGTTGTATGGATAAACTAGATATTCATGACGGCAAAATACAGGTTAGAGTTCCTATTACCTTAGCAGATTTAAAGCTGCTTAAAAATATGACAACATTAGCAAGCAGCAAGAAAACATTCCATTCAAATAAATTGAGTAGAATATTTTTTGTTGTACAACAAAACGTATGGTATGCCTGGACAACGGACAGTTATGTTCTTGGTATAACAGAGTTCTCTCGTCCAGGACGTGAAGAATCTATCATGGTGCAGTATAAAGAAAATGATCCTAAGTTTTTTAATGCGTACGTTGATAGAGTATATGCAAGTGTTGATGTTAAAGAGTTCAATACTAATGTAGTAGATATAAGTAAACACTACAACAAAGAACAACTGGACGGACACATGTATCTTAGATTGGAAGGACATACACAGGTATTGCAGCCACGTGTTGTCACAGATAAGATAACTGGCGCAAAGTATCCTATGCCTGACGGCAAAGAGATTACTACTGACTGGGTAAGTATTGAGATAGACGGCGCAGGAGTCTTCACAATGTTGAATAAGGTTGATAACATTACAAGTGCAAGAGACATGTTTAGAACCTTTTGGAGTGACGCACGTGGTGCTATTGGACCTGACAAGCGCAGACCAATTACTCATATACAATATTCTCCAGTACATCTTAAAAGAGTTATGACATTCTTAACTTTTAATAAAGATGAACACTTTACATACATGTATAACTACGACGGCAATTTAGCTGACGCAGTATTGTTTCAGAAAACATGCAGCGGCACTGACAATGCAACTGCAAAGCATGTATGGATAATGCCGCAGCGCAGTGAATTGGAGGAGGAATAATGATACTTTATGATTGGTTAACAGAAATTGATAAAGTTGATGACGAAGAACTATTGCTTGACATACAAGCGTATGTAAAAGCTAGATTAATAGTTGTTAAAGCTAAGAACTTTACTGAAGGAGTGCAGTTAGTACAGTTAGGTGACCGCATAGGTGAAGGAGATGACTTAGACGGCGCAACTTTATGTGACTGGTGCAACATGCACTTTAAAGGTGACGGAGAATTAGAACGCTGCAACACTTGTTACGAGGAGACAAGATGATTGCGTATCACTTTAACGTAATAAGTCATCTCATGTTTAGTATTGCAGGCGTGCTGCTTGGATATTACTTTGCTAATGAGTCCTGGAGACATAATCGTATGTGGGAATGGAAGTCTATTACACAACAGTTAAGACTCCAGGAGACAGAGATACATAGATTAGAAACTATTAACGAATCATTAGTAAGTCAGTTAAAGGAGTTAAAATGAATAGCTCTAAATTGCTTGTACGTTTTATTGCTGCAATAGGTGGCTATAAAATATTACAAAAAGAGTATGACAAGGCGCGTAAGTTCTGGACTAAAGTCTCAATAGAAAACAACTGGATAAGAAAAGAAGGTATGTACGTAGTGCTTTACGTAAATATTTGTGATTTGCAAATAGCTGACCACGTATACACACCTGCGGACAATAAGTTTGACTCTATCTTGTTTACTCATTGTGACATGGATTACTGCGAAGAATGTATAGGAGTGACAATATGATTTTGTTTGAATACAAAGGCGTAAAGATTACAGGACACAGTCGTGACGAAGTCGCGCTGCTGCGTGGTCGATTGAAAAAAGAAATTGATCTCCGCATTTATAACGAGAGAGCGAAAGAAATATTATTTGATTACACGCTTGCAGCAGACGAAGAGGAAATTATAAAAGTATTAGCGGAAGAGGAGGAGAAATTAAGCAATACATAATTAACTAAAGTAAAAGTAAAGGAAGAGCTGCAGCGCCGAATCGTTGCAGCTTTTTTTTTATGTTCTTGATTACTTAATTATTCCAGGTACAATTGATTTAGAAGGAGGTTGTTATTATGACATGGGAATATCCCCAAAGATTAGACAAACACAGTACTAACAAAATATCAGTATATAAGAACGTTGTTAATGGTTCTTTAATCTTGCATGACGCGGAAGACTTTGCGACAAAGCAAGTTTATATGGGTTACTCTATCCAGGAATCAAAAAGAATGTTTAGAGATTATTTGAAGGGAATAAGATAAGATGACACAACAAACAGAGACCAAGAACTTTATAGAAATTTGTCCTGGCTGCCTTGCTTGTTACAATCAAGGGCGCTTGACTTTCTACTGGTTCCAAATAAACAAAGACACAACGCTTGAACAGATACAGAGAGCGCTTGACGTGGAAGAGATACACAGAAGAGCCAAAACTCCGTTCGTTTGTGGCGGTGAAGAAGTTCACATACAAGATAATGATTTTGGAGGCGGCGAGTATATGCTAGCCGAAGAATTATTTGGATATGTTGAACTTTTAAAACTCGTTCCAAATTTTGATTACATTAGAGCGTTTAAAGATGTTTATCTAATGAATGATGAATTAGACATTAATCAAGAGCCAAGCGAGATGTTCGAAGAATTTGCTTACTCCGTCCAGGTATTCGACAACATAGACGAACAGAACACGCACCTGGAATATGAGTTTATGGAAATCTATGACGTGAGCGAGACAGATAGATTATATCATTATATTGATTGGTCCGCAGTGCGCCACGATATGCTTATGGATATGCAAAGGGCAGAAGTAAACGGAAAAATATATTTGTGGAGGAGTATATAAAATGGATAGAAACGAAGTATATAAGTTGATGATGAACTTTGCTAAAGGAGTCAAAGCTGATACAACCATTGCAGAGCAAGTATTGGGAGTAGGCAAAGCTATACAGATTCTCGATAGAGAAATAAGAATAGTTGTTGATTCTGAGCAAAAAGTAAAATATAATAAGCTAGTGGAAAAAATAAACAGGAGTTATGAATATGCAAATTAATTATATTGGTGTTCTACTTCTATTGTGGATTGTAAGCACTGCCTGGATAGTTTCAGGTTATGCTGCTAAAGGTTACCAAGCCAAGAATACTATCCGCTTAGATGAAGAACTCTATGCAGCAATTACACACGTGTTAAATTATTGTTATGACACAGAACGAGAACATTATATTGAGACCTTTGGCGAGGAATCAAATAATTATCTCTTCATTGATAGCGATTTAGATTTACACGTTGAGCAAGAAGACACAAATCACATATTTGTTAGTCTTCATTACTTACAAAAGCAATTGGTTCCAGGTGGTAACAATGCCTAGAGCAAGATTATTATCATGTGTTGGCAAGTGTGTTACTTGTAAAGAAACATTTAACTACGATGTTGTTATAGACATTGACGAATGGGAAGTGGAACAATTTTGTAGTCAAACTTGTTGGGATATGTATTATCTCAAAGAAGAAGAGGTTGGAGGCGTCAGTTATGAAGACGTTGACAAATCTATCCTGGAGACGCGCAGCCCTTAGCGTAACGTACGAATAACCAGGAAGAGAGAGAGCGGACTACGGTCCGCTTTTTCTTTGTATCACGTGCGCAAAATAATTTAGATCACCATTTTAAAACCAGGTACTCCTGGAAGATTTAAAGCAGCGCCTGGTCTTCTAGTTGTCGAACGCATATCGAGACAGTACGACGCAAACCGCCTACGAATCGCAGCACCGCGCAACACAACCACACACGCATAAACACACGCAAACACAAACCCCCATACCTTAATCGCGGCGCGCAGAAAATATAGATGAATACGTCAATGTTTACCTGGCAATTTGTGGAGGTGGTGGGAGTCGAACCCACGTTGGTTAGATGAGTATTTGGATAAGCATTTAACCCTGACCAGATCACCCCCAGTCTACAGTATACTATATATAGTGTAGTCTAAAGGTACTATATGTAGTAGTACTATATATTGTACTTTTTAAATGTCGAGTTCTAGTAGTAGGTGGTTCGATCCCTGTGTCACTCCCAACCCAAACCAGTTTATTAAGTCTAGTAACAGTAAATGCGCTCTCTCTCTAATAAATAAAATGTGAGGAATGTGGCTCAACCCACGACTAAGGCGGTCCTGCTATGCCAACCCTATTAACGAATCGTTATCTTGTGGTGCTTGTGTAGGCAGGAACACCACAATGCTTATCCTGATATGCTACACTATACCATATAGATATGTCAAATAATGAAAAAATCACAATCTGCGTAGCAGACAACTGTTTAGTCCCCTTACCAGAAGGTCGTAAAAAGTATTGTAGTGAGAGGTGTTCTAAAAGAACACGACAACGTGCATGGCGTGCAAACAAACCTACTAAAGAGATCCAGGTAGAAAAGACTGTAGATGAAAATGTACAGAAGCGTAGAGGAGATTACTACGCCATTATGAAGAAAAAAAATTTTTTCAACGACATTTTAGAAGGTAAGAAGACAAAGAAGGAAGTAGCAAACATACTAAGCTGCAGTCCATCAACAGTGTCACGTGCAGTAGCAGCATATCTCGAAGATGTAGAAAAAGAAGCAAAGCTCGAAAAGCGTGGGGACCCCTTCGAGTTGCAAGCTGACGTAAACTCCTTTGTTGATTTTCGTGATCAATATTTCTTAACAGAACAAGGTAAAAATTATGAGACACCAGACTTTCAAAAGAAGTGGATTGGTGCTATCTTAGATAGTATAAAGCACGGTAAACGGTTAATGATCTTGTCTCCGCCTAGACATGGTAAGACAGATCTACTTACACACTTTTGCGTATACATGATTTGTAAAAATCCTAACATACGTATCATGTGGTGCGGTGGTAACGAAGACATTGCACGTAACTCCGTAGGTGCGGTACTAGATCATTTGGAGAATAATGAAGGACTCATACAAGATTACGGAGACTGGGACGGATTTAGACCTTCTAATAGAGGTGGAAAAAGTTGGTCGTCCAGTCAATTTACTGTTGCAACTAGAACAGTCTCTGGTATTAAGTCGCCAACTCTTGTCGCAATTGGAAAGGGAGGTAAGATCCTTTCCAGAGACGCAGACCTTATTATTGCAGACGACATCGAAGATCATGGAAGTACTGTGCAACCAAGTGCTAGAGAAAACACCAGGAACTGGTGGACCACAACATTACAGTCAAGAAAAGAGGAACATACAGGAATGGTCGTCATTGGATCAAGACAACACCCAGACGATCTTTACCATCATCTCTTAGAAAACAAAGCATGGGAGACTATTGTTGATCGTGCGCATGACTTAGAAGTACCGCTAGAAGACGAATCTATAGATCATACAAAACACATGTTATGGTCAAATAAACGTACACATAAATGGTTAATGGAACAGTTAGCTGCAGCAGAGACTACAGGTGGTAGAAATATATTTGAGATGGTCTATCTAAACAAAGCTATACCACAAGGTATGGAGTTATTTACAGCAGAGATGATTGATAAGTGTTTAGATAAATCAAGGAAGCTAGGAGACATACCACCAGGCACAAGTCTTATTGCAGGACTCGATCCTGCTAGTACAGGTTATCAGGCAGCAGTTCTTTGGGCATATAACGTTAAAACACAACAAGTATGGCTTGTAGATATGAAGAACGATCAAGGTGGTGGTATACAAAAAGCACATAACTTAATGAAGGAATGGTATGACAAGTATTGGTTAAGTCACTGGATCATAGAAGAAAACGGATTCCAACGTGCTATTGGTCAAGACAGAGATATAAAAATGTGGGCAGCTAATCATGGTGTACGTATAGAAGGACACCAGACTTATAAAAATAAATGGGATCCTACATTTGGTGTAACCAGTATGGTAGGTATGTATGAACAAGAAAAGATAAACATACCGTATTCAGACTCTAAGACACAAAGACTTGTCAATATATTTAGACAACAGTTAATTTACTTTTCACAAGCAGGTGCAAGTAATTCACGTAATGTAAAAACTAAAACTGACTTAGTTATGGCAAGTTGGTTTCCAATGAAACGTATACGTACCAATGTAAAAATGATGTTAGCTGAAGCAGAAAGCGACTATACTCCTTCGTATAGCTATTATAAGCAAAGTGAATACAACGAGGTTTTTTGGTAATGGTGTATACCCCAGACGAATTATTAATTAAGACTGACGACCTAAAAGGAATGCACGAACATAGTGGACACTATGAATATCGTGATAGAGTCAGATCCATTATGAACGGTGGTAGCAATGGTATTGCTGCACTGTTAGGTGAGAGCGCAAAGAATTACGACATTGATTTACCAATACCTAATCTTATAAATTCAGGTTTAGAACACTTAGCACAAAAATTAGGACGTATGCCAGACATAAAGGTAGACGCTTACGCAGATAGCGAACGTGCTAAAAACAAAGCAGAGAAGTTAGAACGTATAGTTACTAACTTAGATAGCAATTCTAAAATGGATATGCAGTTACCACAAGCAGCTAGATGGTTGCCTGGTTATGGTTTTTGTGTATGGATCATAAGACAAAAAATGTCACCAGATGGCATTATGTACCCACACGCAGAACTACGTGATCCTTATGATTGTTATCCAGGATATTACGGACCAGATCAAGATCCAAAAGAATTAGCACTTATAAGACTTGTACCTAACGCTGTTATTAAACAGATGTACCCACAAGCACAAGTTATGGTTGATGAGTCAAGTCAGTTCCCATCAGGTTATAGTAAGTTTAAATACCATGACGGATTTCAAAGAAGTTGGGATAATCATTTAGCTGACGGTACAGAACTTGTAGAGTTTTATGATGAAGATGGTACCTACGTATTTTTACCAGAACAAAAACAAATTCTGGACTTTACACCTAATCCTCTTAAATCAGGTCCACGTTTTGTTATATCTAAAAGATTTAGCTTTGATAGATTATCTGGTCAGTATGATCATGTACTAGGTTTGATGGCAGCTATGGCAAAGATTAACGTCTTGTCCATAATTGCTATGGAAGACAGCGTATTCACAGAAACGAATATTATTGGTGAATTAGAGAGTGGGAACTACAAGCGCGGTAGATTTGCAGTCAACTATTTAACACCAGGTTCACAAGTCGCTAAACCACCAAACAATGTTCCATATCAGTTGTTTCAACAGATAGACAGGATAGAACGACAACTTCGTGTTGGATCAAGCTATCCAGTTAGTGATGACGCTATATCTCCTAACTCATTTGTTACAGGTAGGGGATTACAAGAGTTACTATCGTCCGTTGATCTAAACGTAAAAGAATATCAGTTAGCACTTAAAACAGCAATAGAAGAACTAGATTATAAACGTTTAGAGATGGACGAAGTATTAAATGGTAACAAGAAAAAACCATTAGCAGGTTATCTTAAAGGCACAGCGTATGCAGAACAATATACACCTAGCACAGACATACAAGGTATGTACAAGACTAGACGTGTGTATGGAGTCATGGCAGGATTTGATGAACCAACAAAGATTGTCTCTGGTTTACAGTTATTGCAAGCAGGAATAATTGACAAAGAGACATTACAAGAAAACATGGACGGACTTGATAATGTACAAAAGATCAACGACAGAATATTAAAAGACGAAGCAGAACGTACTTTGTTTGAAACATTAAAGGTACAAGCAAGTCAAGGTGATCCTAAAGCAACAATGGCGTTAGTACAGATTTATAAAAATCCTAACTCTATGCAATCAATACTAGATAAATTTTATACAGCAGAAGAACCAGAAGTACCAGAAGGTGAAGCTGCGTTACTTGAACAAATGATGGGCGGTGGACAACCAGTACCACAAGGTCCTGCACCAGATATAAGATCATTACTCTTAGGAGGTGTGCAAGGTGCCTAAACCATTAGATTACGAATTTAGCGATATTGTCAACAACTGCTTAGTTGATGTATGGCAAAAAACACAAGAAGCAATTGCTGATTACGAAGATGAAATATACACAGATGAACCAATAATATCTGACATGCCACAAGGAATGACTGTACAATACATACCAAATGGCTTAATTATATTTTTTGGACAACAGGAGGGCTTTAATGGCGAATGGCAGTAGTAGAAGTCGTGGTAGAAGAGGTGGAGTTAAGAGACCTGCTGCAGTAAGCGGTCCAGGTAGATTAGCTAGAAGAACTGACGGTGCCGCACCAACAATAGATGATGTAAGAGGTATGGTTAATGAGTCAGCAGGTGAAGAAGCTGCACTTGTAGAACAAGTTAGACAAGGAAACATAGAACAACCACAAACTACGTTTGCTGCACCACAACCGCAGCCACAACAATTAGGTGGAGTATCACCTGGTATCGCAGATGTATTTGCACCAGGAGAAGATGATTTAAATGCGTACTCACGTCCACCAATGGAAGATCAATTTTTAGAACCAGATGACGTAATGTTAATACGTGCAATGGCAGAAGTTAACCCTACTGCAGAGCTTTTAGGTTTACTAAAATTTGCTTCTGATAGGCAGATAGGTAGAACGCAGCGTAATATCTAATGGCAGAATTTCATAGAGATAATCCTGCACAAGAGCAAGAGTTTTATCAAGAACTACAACGTAGACAAGCAACATATAAACGTGCTAAACAATCTATAACTAAAGAAGACGCTATGCGTGCAAGTTCTATTTCACAAGCATATCCTAACTTTTCACCAGATGTTATTACTGCATTAACAACATTACAAGTTAAACCAGAAGCAACCGTGTTAAATGACATATCTAAGATGATTGCACAATCTAACAGTAAAACAGTATTAGATAAAGTTTTTGATCCGTTGCAAGCAGGTGTACGTTTAGGATTTTTAGGTTTAGAAGATTTATACAGAACAACAGTAGATAGACCTATCAACTCTTTTATTGCTTCTACGTTTGGAGACAATGCAGAAAATTTAACATTTAAAGAAGCATACAAACAATCAGGTAAGTCAACAGTTAAACAACTTATAGGAGAACTTAATAAAGGTTCAAAAGTAAATTTAGGCGAAGGATTTTTGCCAGTATCAGAAGTATTTGATCCAGAGAATCCACAATCTAAATTTTATGATGAGTACCAGTACATGATACGTTCTGGTTTTGATCAAGGTAGAGCGCAACAAGTTATACAAAATTACTTAGGTACACCAATAACTGACATAGACAGAAGTATGCAAGAAGGTAATGAGAACTTTACTATTACAAGTCAATACGGTACTGCACCTATATCATTAGGTAGAACTATTGCATTACAAGTTGCAGAACCAAACAGTAGACCATTTAATGTTATATCTGGTGTATTAGACGCAGGTAAAGCATTGTTCTTAGATCCTGCAAACTATATGACATTAGGATTAGGTGCTTTTGCTAAAAGTAGAAAAGCATTAAAAGTACCAGATTATCTTGTAAAAGAATTACAGAAGATAGAACCTGACAAGTTAACTAAAGCACAAAAAGAATACATAGGTGCAGTTAATAAAGGTTGGGGACTACCATTTATGTCTGGTAGATCTATTTCTAATTATTTATCTAAAGATCCTGGTGGTAAACAACTTATAAATTACATGTCAGAATTAGATAGTCCTAATAAATTTATAGAACTTACTGGCATAACAGACAGAGAAGCTATTGCTTCATTTATGGATATATCACAAGATTTTACAAAATCTGCAGATGAAAAACGTGAACTTATGTCTAATCTTATTACAGAATTTTTAGAAGATCCTTTTGGTCCTTTTGGTACAGGTCAAGCACCAACAGTAGGTGCTATAGGTAGATTTTTAGGTGGTGCTACAGAAGAATTATTAGGTGGCGTACCTAAAGGTACTGGTAAATTATTTGGTGCAAAAAAAGTTATTAAGACAAAACTTATGGATAGTCCTAATAGATCAGCAAGAATATTATCTACATACGCAGGTGAGTTTCCATACAGATACGTAGATAGTAACCAGTTAGATGACGCAGTAACAAACATAAAAGGTTGGCTAGATCAAACAACTGTAGATCCTGTTGCTAAAGATCAGATAATTAACAGAGCAGTAAGACTTGAAGATGGTGATCAGACAGGATTATTTAATGTTGTAAAAGATATGGTTACATACGCTACTGATGATTTAGTAGAAAAGTATGGTGTAAATAAAGAAGACGCATTTACATTTAGTAGAATCTTTGAAGATTATCTACCAGAGCTACGCGCATATTTTATTGACGCAGTTACAGGTAACAATGTTGCTAATCCAGGTGCAAAGATTAGTCAAACAATTGTAGATAACAAAGCATTTGTAAATCCAGATCCACATTTACTTACAGAGTTTATTAACAGAACAATACCTTTACCTGATCCTGGACAATTAGCAAAAGCTATGAACTCTATGTCATTAATAAGAGCTAAAGCGTCAGAAGCAGGAATAGATATGTTTAGTAAGTTACCTGCCAATATACGTGCAGGTACAATGTCTAAAATTATAGATAGTTATTATTCAGACTTTTGGAAACCATTTGTATTGTTACGTGGTGCCTGGTTACTTCGTGTTGTAGGAGAAGAGCAGCTACGTATGTACACACGTGGTTATGACAATATATTTTCACGACCATTGTCAGTATTGTCACTGGGATTACTTAAAAAACCTAACACGACAGAAGCTGCAAGATGGACTAGCAAAAATGTAAAGTTTGCAGATTTGTTAGGTAATCCACTAGATGAAGCATTAGAGTGGCAGCAAGCTAGTTCACGTAGATATGGATCTAGCAACTTTGACTATTTATTTGGTGGTGCATACAAAGCAGGTAGGAGACGTAAAAAACCTGGTGTACACCCTATGGACGTTGTTACAAAAGAAGACGCATTACGTAACCAAGAGACACAACCTAGACTTATACAAAAATATTTTGATGATGGTATTGTACGTGAGATAGCACATTTACACTATGACAGATTATTTAACTTTTTATACAGAGGTGCCTTAACTAAAAAACAAAGAGACGCTAGATTAAAAGAGTTTGTTGAAGGATCTAGTTCACGTGCTACAGAAATTATAGAAGCATATAGTGCAGGTGGTCCTACATATAGATCAAGAATGAATACTGCAGGTGGTAGATATGCTTATGCAGAATCTATTACAGCTAGAGTAAATCAGTTAGCAGGTGGATCTTTTGACCAAAACTTAGATGTATTAGAGGATTTAGGTAAAAGAATAAACATTGATGAATTAGATTTTGCTAAAACTCCATTCCCATTGTCAGTAGAAAAAACAGCAAATAACAACATACTTGAAATGTTGTTGCGTAACAGATTAAACAGATTAGACGGTAAGCAATATGTTGATGAAACATTAGATGATTTTTTTGACAGCATAAAAAATGGTGATCAAACATTATATAAATCTGTAAAGAAAACACTAATGTCTGATGAATACATTAACGATCTTCCTAACGTAGTTGCTGTTGGTAAAACAGATTATATAGACAATGTTGGTAAATTAGAGTTTTATACAAACAAAGCATTCGACGCATTAATGGGACAAAGAACAGATAACGCGTCAAGATCACCAGTATTTAGACAAGCATATTGGAGAACTATATACGATCTTCTTCCATACATGTCAGGCAAGATGAGACAAGTTATGTTAGAAGGTGGTACATATTCTATTGATGGTAAAGAAATAAAAGTTGCAGGTGCATTAAATGCAAGTTTACCTGGAGAAAACATGTTAGCTACATTTAGAGCTGACATAGGATTGCCTGCACAAAAACTACGTAAAGCAGATACAGAGATAAACATAGATATGTTTCAACGTAAAGTTAAAGAACTTAATGAAAAAGATACAGCATTAGGTTTAGGATTTGAAGATCTTGATGAAGAGTTTGAGAATTTATCTCTAGCACTAAATAGAAAACGATCAAGACTAGAAGAAAAGTTAACAGACAAACAAGAAGAACTTATGAAACTAGAACTTGATATAACTGGTACATACGGATCAGGAGTTACATACGAAGATGACATAGTACCTGCAAATGTTAAAAAACGTGTAGATGATTTAGCAGAAGATATATTTGACATAGAATCAGAGATAGATGATGTACAAGAAGTATTTAACAACAACATGAAAGAAAAAGCAGAGTTACTAGGATTTACAGATAAATCTGGTGACGTTGATTTAATTGATAGAATAGCAAAAGCTAGAGCTTTGACAGAAGTGCAAGAGCTATTGTATGACTTAACTAAACGTAAAAAACTAGCATATAACTTACGTGGTATATTCCCATTCGGTGAAGCATATATAGAGATTATGACTACATGGGCAAAGCTATTAAAAGAAAACCCAGAGATATTACGTAGAGGTCAAGTGACAGTTAACGCTGCACGTGCTAGTAATCCATTTAGTCCAGTAGAAGGTGAAGGATTTTTGGGAGAAGATGAAGTTACTGGTGAAGAAGTATTTTATTATCCGCTTATAGATGATCTTGTATCCGATAGATTATTTGGTGAAGATAGGAATGTTGGTGTCAGATTACCAGGTTATGCAGGATCACTTAACTTAGCATTAGAAGTAGTACCAGGTATTGGACCTGCAGTTGCTATACCTGCTAGCTTTTTTGTAAACGCAAGTCCTAACTTTGATGAAGCTAAAAAAGTTTTGTTTCCTTATGGTTTGCCAGATGTACGATCTGCAGGAGATCTTATTGCTGCAGCAGGTGTACCTGCATGGTTACGTAATACATACCAGGCATTGTACGCATATAACGAAGATGTAGGTCAAAACGAAATAACACGTATTGCTTCTAACACAACTATTGATGTTTACAGAATACTCAAAGCTGATGGTAGAGATGACAGAACCGCAGGACAACAAGATGAGTTAATGAAAGAAGCACGATCTATTGCAAAAGGTTTAACACTTATAAAAGCTATATCACAGTTTGTTGGTCCAGTAGGACTTAATCCACGTTTTGATATTGGTAATGAAAAGAATGCAGGTCATATTTATTCTATGCAAATATTATCAGATAGGTATAGAGAGTTATTAGAGACACCACCTAAAGATCCAATTACAGGTAGATTCTTATATGCACCTGGCGATAATTATTCTGCTACTAAATATTTTATAGATGAGTTTGGATTTAATCCTATTGACATTGCTACACCTAAAACAGTTGTAGTAGAACCTAGACCAGTAGATGAACGTGGTGTTAAGTTTCAAAAAGAAAATCCAGAGATATTTGAACAGTATACATTTACTGCACAGTATGCAATACCACAAGGCGGTGGTGGTCCTTTTGATTATGAAGCATACGTAAGAACTATTGCTAATGAACAAAGAGAGCCACTCAAACCAGAAGAATGGTTAGCTAAACGTAACCAAAGACTAGGTCAGTTTTATATGGAAGAAAAGCGTGTATCTACATTACAGACATACGATATAACAGATCCTTATCAAAACTTAGTACGTAATAGAGAGTTAGCATTCCATAGAGATTTAGCTAAACAAAAGTTTCCTGGATTTGACGCTACAATACCAGGATTACCGCAAACATCTACATTAGAAATGCAGTTTGAAGAACTAAAAGATTGGAAAAACAGTTCTAAGTTATCTGGTACACCAGTAGGTAAAGACTTACAAGTAGTGTTTAGTTTAATTAATACATTAGAAAAGAGATCACTTAGAGCAGGATTATCCAAGAATGGTTGGCGTACATCACGTACATTATTAAAAGAAAGACAACAATTACGTGATCTTATAGGTACATTGATAAATAGTAATCCAGATTTCCAGGTTGTAGCTGAACGTGTATTGCTTCCATTATTCCAGGAACGTACAGATTTCTTAGAGGATTTGCAATACGATTATGATACACTTAAAGAATACGGTGTATACTTACCACAGTTACCTGATACAGAGGATATTTAATGGACAAAGATTTTAAGCAAGGTTTTGTAGATAGCATTATTGCACTTAGAGGTTTTGCACCAGACGAAGAAATAACAAATATATTACAAGATTTAGTTAGTCAAGAAATACCAGATCAAGTATTTATAGCAAAAGTTTACACAGAACTTAATGTGTACGACACTGTAGGTGCAAATATGTCTAATGATCTTATACAATTTAATATGCCTTATGGAGAAGTAGATAGAAGAAGAACATCACGTACACCACTTAATACTTTTAACAAAGCATTAAACAATGCAGTGTCACAATTATATGGCGTATCAGATTGGAAAACAGCACAGACTGATGAAGACAAAAAAAGAAATGAAGATATTTACGCAGGACTAGATATTGCAGCAGGTTTAAAAGGTGCAGGTTCTCCAGGTGCTTCAGAAAAATACTATGAATATTTAAATATAAAACTAGATAAGATATACGAAGATACAGGTTTATTAGGTGTTGTTATACGACCACCACAAGGTGAAGGCGGAACAATATATGTTACAGAGGATTTAGATGAATACTTTAGAAACAATGCACCTGTTAGTTTAGGCGAAGGTTTTTATCCTATAGAAGGTAAGAACTATAGAAAATATCCTGGTTTTGCAAAACCAACTATATTAACAAGACCTGCAATGAGACTTAATGAAGAAACAAATACATGGGAACCAGTAGATGGTGAGTACTTAAAAGCTGTAGAATCGTATAGTTCTGAAGGTAAATTTAATACAGACTTAGATATAGGAGATACATTTAGTGTAGCAATAGGAACTAAGACACCAGACGGTTCATCTGTAGGTGAAGTGAAAACTTTAAGTAGAGATGAATTGTTATTGCTAGAAGATGAGATAGCAGAAGATCCTACAAAAGAATTGATATTTGCAGGAGGTACTAAAGACTCTGCACAAGCAGCATTAGATGGTTGGTTAGATTACAATACAAGTTTAGCTGCTGCACCAGAGTATGACATATTCGGTGGTATTACACCAGACTATGCAATATATAAACAACCAGATTTAGCAGACGCATTTAAAGATGGAGAACCAACAGCGTCACAGATGAAAGACGCATTACTTCCAGAACAGATATATGCAGGTAGTATTCCAGAAGAACAGTTTTATGGCGCAACAGATCACATATCAGGACAAGGTCCAGGACTAAACAATACACAAAAAATATCCTGGATCTCATTAGCACCACAAGAAATAAAAGCAGTACAAACAGATCTTATGCAATCAGGCTATTTAGGAGTAGAAGATTTTTTCTTAGAGCAAGGTGCATGGCAAGATAAAACAGCAGGTGCAATGTATAGTGCAATGGTTGACGCTAACTTAAACATGATAGATGTATATACACAACTAAATGCAGAAAAAGAACGTTACTTTAAAAAACCACCACTTACACCTAAAGTGTATCAAACACCATCACCAGGATTTATTAAAGATCAGATAGACGCAGCACTTAAATCTGCAGGTGTTACACGTAAACTTACAGACGCAGAACTTGTAGCGTTTTCTGACTTTTACATACAAGCAGATAAAGATTACGATACAGCTACTGCAGAGTATCAAAAGAATTTAGATTTAGCTGAAAGATTATTTCCTGGTGCGCCAACAGAAATATCTATACCATCAACAGCAGGTGAAGAGCTTGCTGCATTTGCAGAAGAAAAATTTGAACCACAGCTACAAGCACAACAGAGAGGTATACAAGAACGTAACGATCTAAGTTATTTGTTTAGTTCTATAGATCAATTTGACCGTATGATCGGAGGATAATGGATCCTAGAATTACTTTAATAATACAACACTTAGATAGGTTAATAAAATCTGCTATTGAACAAACAATAGAAAAAACATACGGTGGGGTTCCTTTATTGGATTATGTTAATGCAGGGGAAAACAGTTATCTTGATTTACTAGCAGAAGGTTTTACAAGAAGAGAAGATGGTTTATTAGTTTATGGTCCATACGATTTAGAATCAGTAGCAGGAAAAGGATCATTAGCAAGAAATGATTTAAGTTTAGCTATAGAACCTATTGTAGGTGATGAAACAGAAGAGTTGTTAGGTTTTCGTTTATCTTTAAGAGATCAAAGCACAGTAGAAGTAGGTGGATTAAATCCTTTTAGAAAACAAGACAATGAAATATTTTTTTTAGAATTAGGAGAGTTTGCGACCGCAGAAGAAGCAAATAATTTATTTACAAAAACAATAGATGTTGACGGTAGAACTGCTGTAGTTTCATTAGTTGGTGATAAGTTAGATGAGATATTTCCAAATAGTATTGGCAGTATAGAAATGGCATTATCCAATAAAGGTCCTGTTATATCTGAAAGAATACGTACCAATTTAAATCGATCATTTGCACCTGACTATATAGTCAAAGCAATGGAACAAGTTGATAAAGAACAGTACGAACAATATGGAGAATTGTTAGGTGATGTAGATACACCAGATACAGTAGAAGCTGCAGCAGCAGATATAGTACCAGATACTGTAGAAGGTGCTTTACCATTTACAAATGATGACGTAGAAGAAGTTACAAATGATTATGTAAAGAATAATTGGCAAGATCATAAGAGTACAGCAGACGGTATTGTAATGAGAATAAATGATCAAGGTGATCCAGAAATACTATTAATAAAAAGAAAACGTGGTCCACATAGAGGAGATTGGGCATTGCCTGGTGGAATTATAGACGAAGCTACGCAAGCAGAATATGATGAATTAGCACAACGACCTACTGATAAATTAGATTGGCAAGGTAAAGACAGAGCATTTACTAAAACATATCAACGTGGACCAAGAGGTATATTTAGATACACTATATTAAAAGAGCTTGTAGAAGAAACAGGATTACCTTTACCTGAAATAGATGAATGGTATGACAACAAATATTTAGGAACTAAAATAAATAGGTTTGATTGGGACGCAAGAGCTACAAATGGTGTTGATGTAGGTGGTCATTTTTATTTTATGTCAGATAATACATGGGAACCAACAGCTAGTGATGACGCTGTAAAAGCCGAATGGAAATCACTTAAATCTATATTAGATGGTGAAACTACATTAGCATTTGGTCATGGTGAATGGATTGAAGATATATTAACTGACAATGATATTGTTAACAAACACTTATCAATTTTATTTGACGACAATCCTGCATATTTATATGGTGTAGACAAACCTGACAATACTTTAGGAACCTATGATGAAGTTTTAAATAAAATAAAAAATATAAATGCAACTAATAAATCCGATATTACACAATTAATTACTGCAGTAAATATTGCAAGAGAAGCTAAAGGTATGAATTTAATACCAGTTGATACTTCTAATGTATTAGGTTCTAAAGAAAAATTATACAAAGAAATACGTCTCAATGATGGCGATCCAACAATGGTAAAAGAAATTTTAAGTATAGATAATTTAGAAAAAACTGTTGATGATTATTTAGAAAAATACACAAATTTTACTTTTGATTATAACGATTTTGATGAAACAGAATTAGTAGACAAATTAAATAGTAGTATTAAAAACTCTGCAATGTTTGAAGGAATATCTGAACCAAAAAATATGGATATAGGAAACATTATAAATCCAAGTTCGTATGATAATCCAGGTTTAATTAATGGTGGATCTCTCGATAATATAAGTGTAAATGAATATGGAAAACAAAAAATAGCAAAAGAAATACAAGACAATATTGTACAAGCTATTAATAGCCAAGTAGAATTTATAAAAGCAAATTCAAGAGTAAAAGATCCTGTATTTTTAAAACAATGGGCAGATAATTATATTGCTGTAATACAAGAAGAAGAATTTACAAATCAAATTATAAATATCTTAAATAATACAGAAATGGAAATTAGACCATTTTACGATAAAAACACAAACACAATTAGGTTTAATACTGTATACAACCAAAGAGGTATTGTTACAGATTTAAATGTTAAAAACTCTGGAATATATAACATAATAGGTGATCAATTAAGTTTGTCTAACAGTCAGGAATTAGTTGATGACTTATTTGAAGGTTTTAATACTGAAACACCTGCGGAGTTCTTTTTAAATAACGCAGACAAAAACAATACTCTTAATCAAAAAGGTGCGTACATAGAAGACAATAAATTATTTTTTCAAACTAATCATGGATCAGCAGGTCCAACAGATGAAGTATTAGAGTTGCTTAGAAGTTTTCAAGATAAATACGCAGATGATCCAGACATTGGTGGTATCGCAGATGATCTAAAAAAATCAAGAGGTATATTTTTTGATCCTAGCATGAAGTTTATCGATCCTCTTTACACTGGATCAACAGGTTTAGTCGGTGCAGTTTTTTATACAACAACTAATCCATTTGTTGCAGCAGGTTATGCACAAGGTAATGCTGATGGTTCAACCATAATGGGTATGGGAAGCAAAATAGAACAATCTATTTTAAAATGGTTAGAGAGCAATTATGTAAAGGGCAATGATGAAGTTGTTAATGAATTTATAGAAGAAGCTAAAAAAATAGGTTTACAAATTAGTGTAGAGGAACCTGATGTATCAGCATTTACAAACAGAAAAGACGTTGCACGTAGTAATGCTAAATGGACTATAAGTGCTATTAATGATGGATTATTTGGTCGTGGTTTGTCTGCAGGTACAATATCTAATATAGAAGGTAGTGTGAATGTAGATAATGTTTTACCATTAAACCAATCTATGTCTGCAGGAATAGGTAATCCAAAAGCTAGGTCTACATTTGAACAAGTACTAGATATGTTTGGTGATGATTGGTGGACTGATCAATTACAAAACGGTAAATATAAACCTGGTGGTTTGTTCGTAGCTACAGGTGGCGGACCATTATTTAATTCTAAATTTTTATCTATAGACAAAGAAGAACTTAAACCTGTTTTACTAAATGGATTTGATGAATACGCATTTTATGATAGGACTAGACCAATTCCTGGCGCACCTGACGTATCTACACCTGCTAAATGGTTTGCATGGTCAGAAAAATATGTTAGTGGATTTTTTCCTATGTTTAATAGCATATTAGGTTTTTCTGGTAATGAATTAGAAAGTTTAGTAACAGGAAGAAAACAAAGAGATTTTAATTATAAAACAATTTTAAATGATTTATACGATTTATTTCCACAACCTGTGACAGATTCTAAGATACCACCACAAGCTAGTATGTTTGAAGAATTTGATATTGGAGATAGAACAAAAATAGCAGATTATTTAGATAGTGTACATCATTATTTCGGAGTACAAGAAAGTTTAGATATACAGGAAATAGCAAATTTATTAAGAGTGTCAGAAGCATTAGCAGCAGGAAACGTAGATGAAGCTAGAAGATTAGCACCAGAAATGATCATACCTGATAGTCCACAAAATGTTGGACCTGCTGAAGCATTATATAGATCGGAATTTAGAAGCAGTACTAAAGACATACAAAGATCAATAGATGAACATTTTGTAAAATTTTTAGGAATGAAACCTTCATTACAATTCACAGGAAGATTCGAACCAAATAGAATATTAGAACAACACTATGCAAAAGGTTTTGAACCAGGTAAAAGATTTTATGAAGGCATAAATCCTTTTAATGTTTTAAGACAAACACAACCGTTAGGTGGTAATGCTAATGATGTAGATGTAGTAACTAAATATCAGAAATATTTAGACAATTATAGAATTGCTAATAATATACAAACTGAAATTAGTGTTAATGATTTAAGAGAATTTATGCAAACACTTGATCGTTTTTCTTTAACACCAGAAATAACAGGATCAGGTACTCAACAAGTTGTACCACACCAACAAACTGACAATATGATTTATAACAAAATAGCACAGAATGGTTATGAAATTGTTTTATCTACTGGAGGTGGTGCTGTAGGTGCTACACCACATTACATGATAGGAATAATAGATCCTGATGATAAATTAAATACAGGTATACCAAAAACATTACAGGTAGGAGTTGTAAATACAGCTTTTATGAATAGTGACGAAGCACGTCAATTTGGAGATTTAGTAGAAAAAAATGTTAATGATTACACAGATAGTGACATGAGATTAGTTACTAAATATATGGATCCTACAAATATGTTTGAAGAAATAAGTGAAGAAAAAGTACAAGAATTTATAGATGTTACAAAAAAATCAAACGTTGTATGGAGTAACAATATAGGCGTAACTAGTTTAGAAGATGGTCGAAGAGATCCATCTGTAAAATTACTTATGCTTGACGATAAAATAAACAATTTACACGTAGCACATCAAACAGGTCAAATACCAATAGAACCATTGTTAGACGCAATCAACGAATACGTATCTACATTAGCAACTGCGTCAGAAGATGTTAGAGCAAAAATACTTACTGGTACATCAAGAACACTAAATATTGTAAACAAATATGCTAAGAAGAGTGTTGGAGGTACATTAAAATATGGTGGAAAAGCAATGGATAAATTTGATAAATATGTTTTACTACCTGCAGCTATGGACATTTTAGCTAGTAGATTATCAGGTCCAGGATCGCAGTATGAAACTATAGGTGGTGCATTAGCAGATACTATGAATAGATATGAAGATGACGCACCTGATTCAGTTATAGAAATGTTATATGGTAATAAAAACAATCCAGATGTAAAAAACTTATTAGGAGTTAATATTGCAAAACCAGTAACAGAAGCAATACAAACTGGTAAAGATATATTTAAAGAATATGTATATGACAACAATATATTAGGAATACAAAGTTTAGTAGAATTTATAAAACCAAAAGCAATAGAAGAGTTAAAAGGTATTGTAAATTTAGCAGGATTAAATGATTGGGTATATAAAGTTAAAAGAGATTTAGTTGTTGAATCTATAATGAACTCAAATAATATACCTTATACAAAAGAAAATATAGATATATATACTAAATCGTATGAAGAAAACAATCCTAAAGAAGTGGATAGGTTTGGAAGAGAGTTACCTGGTAATTACGAAAATAATTGGTCTAGTTCTATTCCTGATAATTATTTGTCAACAGACTTTAGGGTTAGCGAACGAATTAGAACAGGAGACAGAAACAGAAGCGGTGGTGGAGGATCTTTGGCTAAGGCAGAATAATATGTTTGATATAAGTAGAATGAAAACAATTCAATATAATAATCCAAAAATAGAAGGCGGCGGTACAGGTAATTATGAGTTTCCTGAAATAGTAACAGATGACAATAATATAGAAACAATGAACAATAAAGATTTGTATTTTTATATTAATAATTTTGTAGATAATCAATACGAAACAGATTTAGTAAATAGAAAAGACACACCTTTTACAAGTAAAGGTAAAAAAAGAGTAGACGAATTTATGGCAATATTAGCTATGGAAAGTTTTAGTAATATAGATAAAGACGGAAATAATGTAGATATAAATAACCAACCATATAATGTTAATGCTTCACTTACAACAAGTGGTAATGATAGTTACTCTATATTCCAAATAGATACAGGACCTGCGTTAACATACATCTTGATGGCAATGGATTCTAAACATAAAGATAAATTATATAATTCATGGAAAGAAGACACGCATGTAGAAGACGCAAAAAAAATATTATTACAAGATGGTGTCAAAGAACAAATGTATGCGTTTTTAAAAGATCCAAAAAATATAGATGATCATTTAATGATTGCAGCTACATTGTGGAATGACGCTGAAAGATCAGAAAAAAAAGGCAATGACGGTGCCAAAGCGTGGAATGCTTACAATGATTACATAAACAAAACAAAAGATACTGAATGGTTAGAAACCTATAAAAAGTATCTAAACATAAACAAAAATATTGGCTTTAATTATTATAAAAATCAATTAGACAGAACTACAGAACGTAGAAGAGAAGACCTTGATGACTTAAAACAATTTATAAATATGCCAAGACTAGGTGCTACAATAGAAGAAGCTATTGGTAATTTTGTAGAAATACTAGAAGAAGCAACTAGAAGTGGTCAAATACCAGAAAAAGCAGCACCAGTAGACAACTTAAAAGAGTTAGGAAAAATGTTTAAAAGATAATGGCATTACTAAATACATTACCAACAGACACGCAAATAGTAGAAGAAATAGACGCTAACGGTAATAAAGCATATTACGCTGTCTATTCATTATCAAGAGATTTAATATCTGAAGGTTTAACATACAGATACAAAGTTGATGATCTTAAAACAATATCAGACACAACAGGTGTTGTAAAACCTGACGTTGTAGTTAACCTAACAGAAGATGGTATTGAAATAGTATCAGGATCATTTGAAGGAATAACAGAAGAAGATTATAACAACAGTTTTTATTTTGGTAATGTTACACAATTGTCTGCAATATCAGGCAATGTAGAAGTTGGTGCAGAGAGCTATGACTTTCTAATAGAAGCATTAGAACAGGAATCTAAATACAAACCATACTTAATGTCAACAGACGCAAAAGGTAGATATGATTATTTAGCAGTAGTTGTAGAAGCTGCTTTAGAAGGTAGAACTGCAAGAGAATCAGAACTAGCACAAACAACCTGGTGGAAGACACATACAGCTACAGAAAGACAGGAGATGTTATTTGCACACCAGGATCCTGCAACATTTAGTCAACGTGGCATAAAGAAAAGAGAAGACATTATAAGCAGAATGATGGCTGCAGGTATAACAGAGTTAGATCCTAAAGTCATTGACGCTATTACACAAAAGTATCAATATGGTACATTCACTGATGATGATATTACTAAAACTTTACAGAAGTTAGCTAATCCTTTAATTAGATATACATTAGATCCAGAAGTAAAAGCTGCATTAGAAGGTAAGACATTAGAGACAATAGAACTTACAAGACAGATGGAAAATACAATTAATTCTATATTAGGTCCAGGAGTTGCAGATAATTATAACTTAGATCAATTACTTGCTAACTACCAGGATAATCCTACAGCATTTACACAAGAGTTTTTACCTAAACTACAAGATCAGTTCCAAGCAAAGTTTACACAGTATGCAGGAACTAATGTTAAAGCATACGAAGACATAGCACCAGAGTTTAGAAGAGAATGGCAAAACATTACAGGTGCAGCACCAGATGAAAGATCTGCACAATGGAATCAATTTATTGCAACTAATGATGTAGCAGAACGTAAAGATATTGCATTTGCTGCAGCAGCAGAGACAGGTTCACAAACATATAGAGATCAATTTAAATCAGACATGGAGAGAGTATTTGGTAAAGCAGGCGCTAGATCAACTGGCGGAGGAAGGTTTGGGTTATGAGCATACTAGCTAGAATTATGCAATTAGGACCAACAATAGATGGTATTTATGGAAGTCCACCGACAAGTACTCCAGAACCAGAACCTGAAAGAGTTATAGAAGAGTTATCAGCAGATACAGATATTGAAGCATTGCTTGGTTCATTAGATAATGATCCTGCAGTTATTGCAGCAAGAGAAGCAAAAGCTAAAGCAGACGCAGCAGCCGCAGTAGGTGATACAGGTGATAAAGGTGATACAGGTGACACAAGTGGTACAGGTATTAATGGCACTAGCACTGCTAGCACTATCACTGGAAGTCAAGAACCAACAGGTAAAGAAGTAGTATCAACACAAACAATAATTAAAAATGGAAGAATTGTATTTCAAACTATATACAGTGATGGAACAATTGAAGAACTAGATCGAGGTCCAAGTGATCCAGGTGTAACAGATCCTCCACCTCCTGCACCAGTTCCAGGAGATCCACAAGAAAGATTTAATGCTAGAGAGTTTGCACAAGCTAACTACAGCTATTTAGGTGAAGAGTTACTTGAAACATTTATAGGTGAATACAATTCTAATGGTGGTGACGTAGATGAAGCGTTACGTACAATGAGAGGTACACAAGCATACAAAGATAAGTTTCCTGGAATATTTAGAGAAG
>Ga0208149_1000036_pt1 | contig 50073 bp, 71 predicted proteins | sample DEB08_DNA_15_FD_184533 | JGI IMG/M metagenome (GOLD analysis project Ga0208149, IMG submission 184533) | Aqueous microbial communities from the Delaware River and Bay under freshwater to marine salinity gradient to study organic matter... | ecosystem: Environmental > Aquatic > Marine > Coastal ... | reverse complement strand
CGCCATCATCTCGCTGCTGCTGTTCACGTTCCTCGCGTTCGGCATTCTCTGCCTGGCCTGCTACAGCCTGACCGAGGTCTGGAAGGTGGTGTACCTGAAGCCTCGCTACGAGGATCGGTACGGCGTTGACGAGGTCAACGACAAGGAGAGCCGGCCGGTGCCGGTGGGCCGGCGTCGCTACGTCACGGCAGTTCGCACGATGCCCAATGTCATCGGCCTGGTCGCCGGCGGCATGCACTGGCTGGTTTACCTGCTGGCGCTGGCTGTGGCCCCGCTACTGCCTGAGGGCGCTGTGGCTATCGAGACTGTGGCCGACCACATGCAGCCGTGGCCGAGTGGGCTGCAGCCGTTTGCGGAGCCGCTGCTCGGGTTGGCGGCCGGCGGGCTGGCCATCGCTGTCCACAACGCAGTGGGCGAGTCACTGAACGAGGCGACCCGTGCGTTCATGCTGCGGTTCGTCAGCATGGTGACGCCGGGTGGCAAGGAGCCAAAGGGCGACTGGCAGTACCCGGGCTCAGAGTCTTCGCGTGGGTCGACGCTCGACGCCTACGCCGACGGGACGCTGACGAGCCAGCACAACGTGTCCGCGGTGGAGGAGAAGCCATGACCCGCCGTGCGATCGTGGTCGAGGACCAGCCCCATGTGCTGGCCGGGCTGGCGCGCCTGCTGTCCGACGTGCTGGGCTACAGCGTGGCGCCGGAGGACCAGTGCTCGACGCTGGAGGAGGGGGTTGCGGCCCTTTCCCGTGCGCCCATCCCGGCGTTGGTCATCTGCGACGTGTACATCCCGTCGAAGGAAGACTTGAACGGCGCGGACCTCGCGTCGGCGATCAAGCAGCCGGGTCCGTTGATGCGGGTTCCGGTGGTGGTCATCTCGGGGATGATGCCCGAGGACAGCCCGGACGTTCGGCACGCGAGTCGCGCGGGGGCGGCGTACCTGGCGAAGCCGTTCATCGTCGCGCAACTGCGCGCAGCCATCGCGGAGGCCCAGCTGTCGCGCCCTACGGACTCGCACTCGTTTGCGAGCCTGACTGCGTCGATGAGCATAGACACCCTTCCGTGAGTGACATCGACGAGGTGCTGCACGCCGACCTGATGGCGGCACTCCGTCGATCTCGGGAGGCCCGGACGTCGCCGGACGCACTGACCACGTTCCGCATGAACCCGGAGCAGGCCCGGGAGTTGTTCGAGGCGGGTAAGCGGGAGTCGGCGCTCGAGCACAAGGTCGCGGCACTGCGGTCGGACCTCGACGACCTGACGGAGAAGGTCACTCCTCTGCTGCAGGCGCACTCGGCGAAGCTTGCGGTGCGCTCCTTCGTCAGGATCAACTGGGTGGCGGCGACGGCGCTGGTGGCCCTGCTGGCGACGCTGCTGGGGATCCTGGCCAACCTCGATCGTCTGGTGGGCCAGGCGCCGATTGCTGACGCTGACGACGACGAGGCCGTGGTAGACGGAGAGGAGCCGGACGGGCTTGCTGGCCCGGACTTCTAGGAAAAGACGATGAGTGACTCGTGGCCCGAGCCTACCGACGAGGAGTTCCCCAACGACACGCTGCCAGGCGGGCCCAAGAACGACGAGCCGCACCTAGCGGCGCAGGTCGGCGGCGCACTCGAGGACTGCGGCGTCCTGAGCGGTCCCGGCGGCTCGGAGTTCCGGTTCTTCAAGAAGGAGGGCACGGCGCCCGACGAGGTCGAGGTCAGGTGGCCCCGCACGTCGACGACGGAGACGCTCGAGGTCGAGCTCAAGGCTTCGGGCACGGTGCTCAAGGAGAAGAACAGCGACCGCTGGTATCGGGTGGACTACGACGCCGACCGGGACACGACTGGCCGGTGGAAGGTGTCGGCCACCCACGGCGCGGTCGTCATGCAGTGGCACGACGGGACGCACACGAAGAAATGGCTGGGCTCGACGTGACGCTAGTCGACCTGCTGCTGGTGCCCGTTCTGGCGGCGGTGCTCGGGGTGTGCCTGCTGATCATCCTAGCGAGCCTGCCCGGAGCCGCTCTGTTCTTCGCGCTGCTCGGCGGCGGCTACCACTTCGGGCTGTTCGTCTGAACGACTACGACCCGCCGGACTGGACGCTGTACGTCCTGCCGCAGTGGGTAGGCTGGGCGGCACTGATCGCCGTTGTGCTGGCGGCTGCAGCAGCTGGGGGTTCGGAATGGGTTCTCTTGCACTAGCTCTCGCTGGCGGGATGCCGGCCCAGGTCCCGTCGCTAGGTGCTGGCGTGTTCCTGTTCGTCGCCGTCATGCTGACGATGTGGCTGGCGGGCAGGCATGGAGGTGAGGCGTGAAGACGTTGCTGAACATCATCGACTGGCTGACGGAGAAGCCGGTGCGCCTGTGGGTGGCCGGAGCGGTTGCTGGGGGCGCCGTGGCTGCCTTCGTCGCCGTCGCCCTGGTCAACGGAATGCTGAAGGAGGCGGCGGGCACTGTGACGGTCCTGGGCGCCTCTGCTGCCGCTGTCCGCAGCCGCCGCAAGAAGAAGGCCGCCGTGCTGCGGGCCAACGCCGTCGCGGCCGAGGCCAGTGCGGCGTCTGCTGACCGCGCGGCCGAGCCCCGGACCATGAGCCTCGAGGAGGCCAACCGCCGCACCCGGAGCCTCAAGTGAGGTTGCTGGCCCTGCTGCTGTTGGTCGTCCCGGCGCAGGCGAGTCCGCTGATCCAGCCGGTCGAGGCGCCGGTCATCGAGGTGCCGGTGTTCACGCCGGACCTGCAGCCCCCGGGGTGCTCGTGGTCGGGGACGGCCGACGGGCTGTGGGCCATCTCGCCGGAGTGCGCGTCCTGGTTCATCCGCCGCACCGAGGCTGCCGACGTCGCCGAGGCTGGCTGGGTCGCGCAGGTCAACGAGTTGCAGACCGTGGTCGACGCGCTGGCCGGCGAGGGCACCAACCGCGCAGTGGCTCTGAAGGAGGCGCGTGCGTCGAAGGCTCGCACCGTGATCGGCACGAACGTCGCGACGAACCTTGGGTCACTGGCGGTCGGTGGCCTGGCGGGGTTCGGGATCTGCTCGGCGCGCTAGACCGCGCCACCCATCGTCCGCCGCGCGTGCTCGGCCATGAGTCCGGCGTCGGCGATCCCGTCGTTCGGCACGCGGCAGCCGTCGGGGATGAGTTGCAGGCCCGGCAGCAGTCGCCGGCACTTCTCCACCGCCTCGGCCTTCCGCAGCTTCTTCTCGGCGTCGGTGCGCTTCGGCAGCCCCATCGCCCGCCGCCACGCCTGCGGGGTGACGAGGTCGTACGGTGCGTCGATGCCCACGAGCAGGCCTTCCAGCCGTCCGTGGTTGCGCCCGATGGTCAGCCCGGACCGACCGGACTCCTTGGGGCGGATGGACGGCTCCTCGAGCAGCACACGCAGCGACTGCTGGTTGTTGCCGCAGACCGACAGCAACCACCGCCGGACCGCCCGGACGTCGACGGTGCCGCCCTTGCCGGCCGCGGTGACCGGCATGCGGGTCGAGCCCAGCACTCGGCCGTCGCTGGCGATGGCGACCAGGGCGCCCTTCTTGCCGGGGTCGATGCCGACGAAGGTCATCGGTCGTCTTCCCTCTTGAGCCCACCCGGCCCTATCGCATGGATGGCCGCGAGTTGCTCCGGCGTCAGCAGGGCGACGGCTTCGCGGTACATCCGGCGCTCCCGCTCGCGGGCCGCCTCCAGCCGGTCCTCGTACCACTCCGACGATCCCGGCGCCGTTCGGAACGGCCACACGATGCCGCGTGCGCGGGACTCGGCAAAGATGCGGTCGAGCCACCCCGCCAGCCGATCGCGGTCGGCCAAGGCGACAGCCTCGGGACCGCGCGCGGTGTCTTCGTCAGGACCCCCTCCGGGGTCAATGGTCTGCCGCGATGGAAACGTGTGTCCGTTGACACACTCGCTGTTTCCATTCGGCCGACGCTCTCTGCTCACGACATCCGCGCCGCAGATCGGGCACTTTCCGTAACTCATCCCTACCCCCTCTCCGCGGCCTGTCGCCGCTCCAGTCTCGACCCGAACCCCAGCCGCAGCCGCACGCCGCGCACCGTGTCCTCGCCCTTGCCGAGCCGCTTCGCCAACTGGACGTCGGAGAGCGGCCGGCGCTTGTCCTCGTTGCGGATGAGCCGCGCGAGGGCGAGCTCGCGGCGGTCCGGGGCACTCAGGATGTCCTGCCCGACCCGCGCCGCACGCACCGTCTGGTGGTTCACTCCGAGCAGCCGCGCCAACCGCCGGTCGGTCATCGCGCCCGGGTACGACTCGGTGTCGATGTACCGGGCGACCCAGGACCAGGTGTGGTCAGGCATGCCGCATCCTCCATCCCCTCCCCCGCCGCCGGTCACAGGCCGGTCCGCCTCGCGTTGGCGGGGGAGGGGTGGTGCAGGAAGGCGCCCTGTGTCCAGAGCACCCGCCGGTTGACCGCCGCCGGGACCATCCCGACGGTCGGCGTTCTCTAGGGCCGCCGCAGCCGCACGCTCAAGTGCCGCTGGTCGCGCCAGTGGTGCCGGCGCATGGCGTAGCGCACGGCCAGGCAGTGCTCCTCGGCCAGCACCAACTCCGGCGGCCCGTACGGCTGCCGCTTGTCGTAGACGAGGAAGGCGCGCAACTCGGGCATCGGGACTGGCGGGGCCACCGGGTCCATCGGCAGCGGCTCGCCAACCCACCACGACGGTGCCGGGACCTCACCGCGGATGGCGGCTTGCAGCTGGTGCAGGTCGGTCACGCTGCGGCTCCGAAGTGCTCGTCGGCCCAGCGTCGCGCGTTGCTGCTGACGGACCAGCCTCGGGGCGTGCGGGGGCCGTGCTCCATCAGGAACCCGTTGGGGTCGACCACTCGCCACAGGCCGCCGTGGACGAACTGCAGCACCCGCCAGCCGTCCGCCCGCTGCCAGGCGTGCGCGTCGACGATGGTGTCGCCGTCGAGGTTGGTGTTCTTCTCTCGCGTCCAGTTCTTGTCGCTCATCGTCCTCCTCCAAACTCCCGCTCGTACCGCCGGTCGCAGTCCGCCTCCCACTCCAGCCGCCACTGCTCCCACTCGGCGTACCGGGCGTCGCAGCAGTCGACGGCGCCCCGCGTGTCCCCGCAGTGCGGACAGGTGTCGGCTTCCTGCTGGTCGAGGTAGCGGTCGAGGGCGGCGAGGTTGCCGTCGTAGCGGCGGGTCACTCGTCGTCCTCCTCGTCCACCACCACCTCGAACTTGCTGCCGGCGCGGTAGGTGATGATCTTCTTCGCCTCGAGCTCCTCGATGTCGCCCTCGGTCAGCTTGTTCTTGCCGGTCGTCAGGGCCTTCCAGCCGCCGCCGACGTAGTAGAGCGGGTCCGCCGGCAACTCCTCGCGCTTCTCCAGCCAGGCGAACAGCTTCACCGGGTTGATGTTGCGGCGCGGGGCCTCGGCGTAATGGGCCTTGAAGCCGTACGCCCGGACCGGCTCGATCTTCGCCCGCGCCGACAGCACCTGCAGTGCGTCCTTCCGCAGCGTCTCCAGCCCGCGCAGGGTCAAGATGAGGCTGCCGGCCTCGGTGTCGCCCTTCCAGACCGGGCACGGCTCCAGCCCCGGCAGCGTCGTCGTCCCGTCCCGCAGCGGGCAGTACTGGCACTGCGACGTCGCGTTGTAGGTCCGCCAGTACTCGTGCATGGGGGACCGCTTCTCGACGGCCATGTGCGTCCGCCACCAGGCGCGGGTCTTGTCGATGCACTCCCGCAGCGTCCAGTGGACGTCGACGGACTTGCCCCAGGGGACGTGGTGCTGGCGGAACAGGACGTCCTCGTCCTCGTCGATGCCCAGCTGCATTCCGAGGACGGCGAGGTACATGAACGCCTGCGGGCTGTCGCGCAGGTCTGTCTCCGAGGGGACGTGCGGCGAGCACTTCCAGTCCGTCACCTCAAGGTCGAACTCCTCGCAGGTCACCAGGTCGGCGGCCATGCGGAAGAACAGGCCCTGCCGCACTGCCTCGTCCTTGTCGCCGCTGTGGTGATCGACGAGGGCCGGGTCGAAGGGCTGCGGGTTGAGGTCGCGGTCGACGACGACGCCGACTTCGGAGCCGATGACCATCGCCGGCGGCGGCAGAATGAACCGGTCGACCCACCGCTCCCACCAGCGGCGAAGTTCGGGCTGAAGCGACGGCGGCACCTTCCACTTGCGGATGGCCGGGTCGAGCACCTTGTTCCAGCCGTGCTGCAGGTCGGTCTGCGACTCGGTGGCGATGAGGTGCTTGATGTAGGCGTCGGCTGCGTCGTGGAACGCACTGCCCCGCCGGGCAAGGGGGCCCGACTCACTGCGCTCGGACTGCCGCAGCAGCATCGACGGCCCGCAGTCCATGCCGAGGTACGTCGTCGCGGACCCTAGGAACTTCAGGTCGCCGTCGATGGTGCGCTGGTTGAGCCAGGCGATAAACTTGCTGTGGTCAGCCACGGTCACTCTCCTTCGTCCACTCGGCCTCAAGTTCCCGCCGGTCCCGCTCCTCGTCCCGCGACCGGTCCTCGTCGCGGTCGGCGCGGCGGCGGGGGCGGCGGACCACAACGGGCGGCGCCAACGGCTTGCTGTGGTTGGGGTTGCAGTGGGTCATCGGAGCCACTCCTCCGTGTTGATGCCGACCGTCTGCATCGACTGCAGCAGCAGCCGGCGGATCTTCGCGTCGGGCAGTCCGCCGACGCGGGCCTTCTCGACCCAGCCGGTGTAGATGACGCCCTTGCCGAGGATCTCTGCCTTCCCCCGCACGGCCACCTTCTCCATCTCCAAGAGCTCGTCGACCGTCGGCTCGGGGGTGACGTCGATGGCGTCGGGGTAGAGCAACTCGGGCGTGGGCTCGGCGTCGATGGACTCGGGCGTGACGCCCGGGGCGGCGATGGCGCGGGGGGCCACCGGCTCAGGGAGCACCCGCTGCTCGGCGGCCAGTGCCTTCGCCACGAGGTCGTCGATGCTGTCTTCGAAGTCCAGGTGCAGGATGGGCGCCGTCGTCGTCTTGCTGCCGTTGGCGTAGCTGATGCGCTCCATGCTGACCGACAGCACGAAGGGCACCTCCCACAGCTGCAGGGACCGGAGGCCTCGCGCCTGCTCCAACTTTGCCCCGATGTTCAGGATGGAGTTGATGGAGGTGGTGCGGATCTGCGTGGCGTCGGCTCCGGGCAGTGCGCGGTCGATGACGTTGAGCGTGCCCAGCGGCTTGCAGACCTTCTTGTCCCGGTCCGCCCCGTCGCGGAAGTGGTGCGGGCAGTTGGCGCAGTCGACCTGCATCCAGCCGCCGTCGGGGGCGCGCCGGTTCGCCGTCACCCCGTCGCCCTTGCACCACAGGCCGGCGCCCTTGTACGCGGCGAGGGCGGTCTGCCAGACGGTGTCGATGTCGAGGCTCGGCAGGTAGCAGGACAGCCGCGTCGGCTTCTTGCCGTGGACCTCGTGGAACTTCGGGTCCGAGCTCTTGAAGTGGTCGAGCTTGCGTGGGAAGCCCCGGTTCGGGTCCTTCTCCCCGACCTTGATCTTCCTCGCCCGCCCGATGCGCGGCTTGTTGTTGGTGAGTCCGTCGATCATCCCTCCTCCTTCTCCTCGATCGCCAGGTCCAGCAGGTCCAGCGGCGACACGTTGAACTTCTCCGCGACCTTCGCCACGAGGAACCACAGGGTCCGGTCGTCCGCGTTGCCGGTCAGGCGCGCGAGGGTGACGGCGTCGCGGAGGTAGGTAGCGGCGGGGGTCACTTCGCACTCCGACCCGAGCCGTAGCCGCAGCCGTTGCCGTAGCCGTAGCTGTAGCTGTAGCCGTCGCCGCAGCCGTAGCCGTAGCCGTAGCTGTAGCCGTAGCCGTAGCCGTAGCTGTAGCCGTAGCCGTAGCCGTAGCCGCAGCCGTCGCCGCAGCCGTAGCTGTAGCCGTAGCCGTAGCCGTAGCCGCAGCCGTCGCCGTAGCCGTAGCCGTCGCCGTAGCCCAGGTCGACAACCTCGCCGCTCAGGACTTCCACGGCTGCGCCTCCCACCGCGCCCGCGCCGACTCGGTCACGCTGGCGACCATCGTGATCCCGTTGAGGGTCAGGTCGGCGGGCTCGCTGATGCGGCAGTTCTCGTCCGGGCCCTTCGTCGCGAGGCCGGTCACGCCCTTCATGGCGGTCGACCAGTACACGGCCATCTGAGCCCCGCGCACCGGCAGCGGGTCGGCGGCCGGATCCGTGACCCAGCCGGCGAACACGCCGCGCTTGTCCGTGCAGATGAGCACGAACTGCTCGCCGTCGGTGTTGGTCGCGTGGGCCGTGTCGGCCGGGACGTAGTCGCGGCCGTTGATGTTGATGATGTCGTTCACGTTGTCTCCTCCGCCACTCCATGCGGCGAGAGGGACAGTAGCGGGGGTGGGTGCGGCGGTCAACGCCAACTTGCAGCAAAGGTGCGTTTGACATGCGCCGGCGATGCGGGCACGGTCTGTAGCCATGAACGACATCATCGGTACGGAAGACGCCGCCGCGCTCCTTCAAGTCGAGCCCCGCACCATCAAGGAGTGGGCCCGCGACGGGAAGGTGCCGGCGACGAAGGTTGGACGGCGCTGGCTCTACAGCCGCGCACAGCTTCGGGAGTGGGTTGAGGCCCGAGCTCGAACCGAGCAGGCAGTGCGGGGGGCGAAGTGACCGCCCGCGTCGAGTCCGCGTTCCGCGTCTACATCGACGAACTCCCGGAGCCGATCTGCACCGTCGAGGCGCACCACGGGGACGTGTACGTCAACGACGGAGAAGGCGGCGAAGGAAGCGTCGGTGTGCAACTGGCTTCCGGGTCGGCGCAACTCCGCGAAGTCGCCCTGTGCCTGGGCCGGATGGCTGACGAGATGGCGAAGGCCGAGGGCGCGCGGGGTCAGGACTGATGGCCCGCATCCGCACCGTCAAGCCGGAGTTCTTCCAGCACCCTGAACTCGCCCGGCTGCCCGCCGAGTGCCGCCTGCTCGCCATCGGTCTGCTGCAGCTGGCTGACTGCGACGGACGCCTGGAGTGGCAGCCGAAGCTCATCGACGGCCATGTGTTCCCGGTCGGCGACCCGAGAGACATCAATGCGATGGGCGACGACCTCGAGCGCATCGACTGGCTTCGCCGGTACGAGGCCAACGGCAGGCAGTACGCGCACATCCTGACCTTCACCGTCCATCAGCGTCCGAACAAGAGGGAGCGCGACGCCGGTCCCAGACACCCGGCGCCACCGTGGCATGAGCCCGTCCCGGGGACGGTCCCGGGGACGGTCCCGGGCACTACCACGGAGAAGCTCCACGGGACGGTCCTCGGGACACCCAAGGAGGAGAAGGAAGAGAAGGAAGAGAAGGAAAGGAACAACCCCCCAAAGCCCCCCAGGGGGCGTCGTGTGTCTGCATCGGACAAGGCTGGCTACATCGCCCACTTCAGGGCTGAGTGGGAGCGGTGGACCGGCAAGCCGTCGAAGATGGAGGACGCCACGATCTACGGCGTTGCTGAGAAGGCCCTGAAGAAGCACGGCCTGGAGAAGTGCAAGCTCGTCCTCTCCTGGGCGTTCCAGGCCCCGGAGGCTGGCTGGCACCGAGGCGAGGGCAAGAGCGACAAGGTCTACCTCAAGGGCAGCACCCTTTGGCGGCCGTCGAACTTCCCGGGCTACCTCGCAGAGGCTGAGTCGTGGGCCGCCGGAGAGACGATCGGCGCTCGGTTCCCCTCCAACGACTCCCTCCCCCAGGCAGTCGGCGGCATGCAGTACGTCCCGTTCGCCAACGACCGCAACGTGCTGCGGGACCCGTCGGGGCTGTGGCTATTGAGCGAGCTCAACCTGCTGGACGAGTCGCTGCCCTGGTACTCGGTCGTCGCCGAGGTGATGCAGGGCTTCCTGAATCGCAAGGCCGCCGGCGAGCGCGTCGACCGCTACCGGCCCGAGTCGTACCTCCGGGCCCTGTCGGACTGCTCGCACCCGGCGAAGCCCGAGCAGCCGCAGTACCTGAACAACGTGCTGGGTCGGGTGGTGTCCCGGCTCGAGGAGGGGTGGCAGGGATGACCGACACCGAGGACAGGATTGCCCGAGCCCGAGAGCTTGACCTTCGCACTGAGGCCCGGCGCTTGGGGCTGGACGTCACGAAGGACGGCAAGGGGTTCTTCAACCCAGCTGGCCGTGGCCCGAAGGCGAAGTCCCCGAGTGGGAGCTTCTACCGGAAGCAGGACGTCTGGCGCTGGCACTTGTTCAGCGACGGCAGCGGCGGGGACGTCATCGACCTGGTCTGCTGGATGCGGGGCTGCACCCTGCTCGAGGCCCTCGACGACCTGCTGCGGGACAACAAGCCGGACCTGCCGCCCATCAAGTACGAGGAGGTGGCCGAGGACAACACGGTCGTGCCCTACGTCACCCGGCGCTTTGCGTGTTCGGCGTTTCTCGAGGCACTGGACGCCCCGCCGCCGGCGATGCTGGCCTGGCTGCTGGAGAAGTACGGCATCACGGCCGAGTCCGCCGAGCGGCACGGGTTCCGGTTCGCCCACGAGGAGAACGCCAACCGGGCCATGCAGTCCGCCATCAGTGCGACGGACGTGATGTCGGTGATGGCACTCGGGCTTGCGGTCGATTCGAAGGCAAGCGGGCTGCTCAACTGCCCCTGGGGCTGGGGTGGTTGGCTTGTCATTCCGTACCGCGACCGGCAGGGCAACTGCGGGCACTTGCAGGCGAGGCGGTGGCACCGCAGCGAGAAGAACAAGGGCAAGGGGCCGAAGTATCGGCACGTCCGGGGCGAAGTGCCGTACCCGTGGGGCTTGAGCCTCGACACCGACGAGCGGCCGATGCTGGTCGAGGGCGCCCTAGACGCCGTCAGGCTGCGGCAGGAGGGCCTGCCGGCGATCGGGGTGCCTGGGACCTCCTGGGTGCGTCCTGAGCGCGCAGGGAGGCTCTCAGCCCTGTCCTCGGCGTGGCTCGTCGGGTTCGACGGTGACGCTGCGGGCCGGAAGGCGCAGGGGGTGGTGGCTGGGATGCTGACTGAGGCCGGCGCCGAGGTGGCTCAGGTGCGGTGGGAGGACGGCTGGGAGGGCGACTGGTGCGACCACTTCGCTGACCCGGCCGAGCGGTTCTCGGTGGAGGAGCCGAGGCCCCCGCTCGAGTTGGCTGGTGGGACCGACATGGACGGCTGGTCGTTCGCGGACCTGCTGACTGCGGGCGCCGACGAGCAGGTCGAGATCGCAGCCGGGACACTGAAGCGGCCTGGGTACGCCATCGGGATCGAGGCCCTCGACTTGCTGTCGCGCATCATGCCGGGCGGCTACCACCTGTTCTGCGGCCGGTCGGGCGACGGCAAGACCCACATGTGCCTGTCGTTCGGCGTGTCGATGGCGGCGAAGTACGGGATCCGCAACCACTTCGTTTCGCTGGAGATGACGAAGTCGCAGCTGCAGGAACGCATCGTCGACGGCGAGCTCGGCCTGGGGAAGAACCATGGGCTGTCGCCGGAGAACCTGACGTCTCGCTCGATCGATGCGTACAGCCGTCGGCACAACCTGCCCTTCTGGTTCACCGAGTGCTCGCCGCTGTGGTCGAACCTCAAGAGGCACCTCGACTGGCTGGCGAACCGGGAGGACTACCCGCAGGTCATCTGGATCGACTACGGCCAGGAGGTGGTGATGCCCGGCGAGAAGGGCATCGAGGCCCGTGGAGCGGCGGCGTCGAAGGCCCTCAAGGCGTGGGTCCAGGAGAACCGGCACATCGCCCTGTGCGTGGCGGTGCAGTTGAACCGGCCACAGGGCAAGGAGACGGGCCGGATGCCGACCCGTTGGGACGTTCGCGGCAGCAACCAGTGGACGCAGGACGCGGACTACATCGCCCTGTTGTTCAACCCGTCGGAGGCGGACCCGCACGGGCAGGATCCTGAGGTCCGCAAGGTGATCGTGGACAAGGTGCGGAACGGCGCAGTCGGCGCGGTGGACCTGCGGCTGCCGCAGCCGTTCGGCTGGTTCACGGACCTGACGGCGACGCAGGAGTACCAGCAGGTCCAGCGTCAGCGGCGGGACAAGGTGTTCAGCAAGTGAGTGTGCTCGACAGGATCAAGAGCTACCGCCGACTGCGCCGACCTGAGAACTGGCTGGAGCAGGCGATGGTCGACCGGGGCGCGGTGTTGACGGACGACGCCGTGCTCATCACCCCCGGCGGGAGCCGGACTGGAGACGAGACGATGAAAGACCTCAGCCTCAAGGAATTGCTGGCGGACAAGGGGGAGTGATGCTGACGACGCAAGAGCCCCAGCGACCAGCCGGCCGCCATCCCGACGACTTCTACGCCACGCCCAGGTGGGCGACGGTGGCGATGTTGGACGCTCTGCCGGGGCACGTCGGCCCGTGGACCCGCGACCCGGAGTACATCATCGAGCCCAGTTGCGGCGACGGGGCCATCCTCGACGTCCTGGCCGAGCGGTTCCCCGGGGACCTGCCGAGCATCGTCGGGTTCGAACTCAACCAGCAACGCGCCGAGGAGGCCGGGCGCCGCGGGCACTTCGTTCTGCAGGGCGACTACCTCGCCGGCAGCGGCGGCGAGCACTGCAACCGGACCTGGGTCGTCGGCAACCCGCCGTTCTCGCTGGCTCAGTCGTTCGTCGAGCACACGCTGTCGTACCTGCCGAACGGTGCGCGGCTGACGTTCCTGCTGCGCCTGGCCTTCCTGTCCAGCAAGCGGCGGCGCCACCTGTTCGCGACCGGCGCCGGGTTCGAGTGGCTGTTCGTGCTCCCGCGCCGGCCGTCCTTCACGCCCGGCGGCGGGACGGACCAGTACGACTACGGCTGGTTCACCTGGCGCAAGGGCTTCCTCGGCGAGGCGCGCATTCGGCACATCGGCGCGGAGCCGGCGGTCGAACCGCGCCCGGAGAAGCCGGCGAACCCCGACGGCGTGCTCCCGGGCCAGGTTGCCCTGTTCGGGGGTGGCGCATGAAGGGCATCACGTTCTTCTCGGGCGGCGGCCTGGCGGACATCGGGTACGAGGAGGCGGGCATCGAGCACGTCCTCTGCGTCGACTTCAACGAGGACGCCGTCGCCAGTGCGAAGGCCGCCGGCTTCCCCTCGGTGTGTTGCGGCGTCGAGGACACGGCGACCTGGTTGCCGCTGGTGGCCGACGAGCCCGGCCCGTTCTTCGTCCACGCCTCCCCGCCGTGCCAGCCCTACTCGACCGCCGGCAGCCGCAAGGCACAGCACGACGAGCGGGACGGGTTCCCGATGCTGTGGACGGCACTCGACGCACTGGGCGGCCGGGTCCGGTGGCTGGTCATCGAGCAGGTCCCCGGGCTGCTGCAGCACAACGGGGCCTGCAAGGACCGCTGCACCGGGCGGTGCCCCCGGAGCTACTTCGACAACGAGGTGCTGACGGAACTGCGGCGCCGGTTCGACTGGGTCGACTACCGGGTGCTGAACTCGAGCTCGTTCGGGGTGCCGCAGCATCGCCGGCGGGTCGTGGTGGTTGCCGGCCCCGGGCCCATCGTGTGGCCTGAGCCGACGCACGGCGACCCGGCGACGCTGAACCAGGGGTCGCTGTTTGGGCCGCGGTTGAAGCCGTGGGTGTCGTGCGGGGAGGCGCTGGGGTTGAGCGGCGCCTTGCCGCCACCGAACAACCGGGGTGCTCTGAGCCAGAGCGTTCGGCCGCTCGACCCAGCCCAGCCGGCGGATGCCATTCAGGCAGGAACCCCAACAAGCAACCGAGCGCCGTTTGTCCGAATCCTCGGCGGCGGCACGAACCCCCGGGCCCCCGGCGAGGGCGACAAGCGGACGCTGCGGGACATCACCGACGAGCCGAGCACGACCATCGCTGCTCAGTCGGGCGGCGGGGCAGGGAACGCCGGGCCCTTCGACGAAGGGCCCGCGCTCGGCGTCGAGTGGACACTCGACGCCAGCCGGAACACCGAGGCCAACCCGCACCAGGAGCGACCGTCGCCCGTGTCCGAGCCGTCGCCGTCGGTGGGGGGCAAGGGCAACCTGTACCTGAACCCGCCGAGCGGATACCAGACGCACTGGGTGGAGGACCCGAAGCATCCGACCATGCGACTTTCGGAGCCCGCGTCGGCCCTTCGTTCCGGCGGTGACGGCCACAGTGCGCCGCCGGCCTGGGTGGAGACGCGAGCCGCCACCGAACCCCAGCGCCTCGAGCAACCCGCGCCGACGGTCACGACGACCGAGGCGAAGGGCACGCGCGGCGACAACATGGGCAAGAAGATGGCGAGCGGTGCGACTCGGGGCGGCGTGGACCGAGCGAGTGACGCTCTGTGGTTGGCGACCGGCCGCCGCCGACTGACCGTCGAGGAGTGCCTCATGCTGATGGGCGTGCGCCCCGACTACCCGCTGCAGGGGACGAAGACGGCGCGCTACCGCATCGTCGGCAACGGCTGCACCCCGGCCGTGTTCGCAGTTGTGGGTCGGGCCGTCCTGGAGGCCGACGCATGACCGACATCAACGCGGCCATCTGAGGCGAGTGCCCTCCACCGGACTGGCGGGTGGGCGAGGGTTGACGCTCACGCCCGCCGCGTGCAGGATGACGCCCTCGTCGGTCGCGCCCTTTCGCGGCGCCCGTCGTCTCCAAAGCGGTTCCCACCGCAAATCCCCACAGCGCCCGGCTTCGGCTGGGCGCTGCTGGTTGTGGGGTTAGACGTCCGCGAGAGGGGGCCTGAGCCGCCGCGAGAGCGATTTGTGGGGGTGTGGGCGGCTCGCTGGGCACTGAGGAGGGCTCGACCCTCAGGCGGCGGCTGAGTCGGGCGCGTCGAACGTCGAGCAGCATCGTTCCTTGGACCCCCTACGCGGGGCTCCGTGCGCCAACCGACCCGCCTGCCTCTCTTCCCCTGGTCCAATCAGGGTTGAGGACGGCGCTTCCGCTGCTCGGCTCCCTTGCGGGGGACCCTCGACACTCGCCAGTGCCAATCAGCCGGAGTCGGTCCCGTCCTTGGGTCCGCGCTTCGACTGCGCCTCGCAGCGGCTCAAGATTCGGCGGGCGCCCAGCACTGGCTGACCCGCCTCTCGGGCCGGTTCCTGCCGGATGGTTCACCCTCAAGAGCGGGCCACACGCCGACAGGTTCTTGTCGAAGCGCCGTCGGCCGGGTACGGTCGGGGCGCTTCGCTTGTTTCGACGCCGTCCCATTGGGTTGCTGCCCGGGGCGGCGTCGGTGCTTGGGGGGAGGCTACACGGCCCATCACTCGCCGTGAAGCACTCGCTGTGTGATGGCGTTGCACTCGTCCAGTTCGCCGCCGGAGAGCCATGCGTCCGGCGTGATGCCGGTGGCGTTCCTGATGGCGATGATCCGCACGGGGTCAGGCCGGCGTTGGCCGGACAGGTACATCGAAACGGCGCCAGGGGTGACCCCGAGCGCGTCAGCCAGAGAGGCCCCCGTCCGCTCGTGGCGCTTGAGCCAAAGGCGCAGCAGCGTTGGTGCGGCGGGCTCGCCCTCGCTCCACCGTCCGGTGTTTCGGTTCGCCTTCATCATCATCTCCACGCCGCATCCACGCGGCTCAGGGGGTGTCCTCGTCGCGCTTCCTCGCGAAGTGCAGCATGCGGTGGGAGGGCAGGTTCCCCAGGGTCCGCTCGCACAGGTCGGCCACCTCGTCGGGCGAGAACTCCTCGGGCTGCTCGTGCAGGCCGAAGGCTCGGGCGAGTCGAGTCGCGTGCTGGTGGCTGACGGTCGAGCCGTGGTGCGGCACGCCGACCACGACCACCCGGTCGCCGTTCGTCAGTGCCTGCGTCAACTCGGGCGACAGGAACCGCCCACGCAGGGAGCCGTCCGCCGACTCCACCCGGAGGTGCTTTGCTGCGAACTCAGCGAAGTCCTTGAGGTCGTCCGACATCACATCACCCCCTCTTCCTTGAGCGCCTCGAGCAGCCCGTCGATGCCGGAGAACGCGACGCACAGCGCCAGGTTCTCGGAGTCCAGGGCGCCGCTGGCGTGCGGGGTGTGGGCCACCTTGTCCTCGAGGTCGACGGCGACGAGGGTCGGCAGAACGAAGTGCATCTGCCCGTCCCCGCCGTCGACCCACCCGTTCGGTGGCCCCAGGTGCCGGTCCGCCGGCTCGGTCAGGGAGAGGGCGTACTGCTTGACGGGGAGCTCGGTCGGCTCGCCCCAGTCACTGGCGAGGCCGCCACCACCATGATGCAGCGGCGGCGGCTTCCGCACCGTGTGCCCGGCAGCCATCGCAGTCCGCCACCCAGCGAGCCGGGCAGACAGGGCGATGTTGCTGACGACGGCGAGCAGGCGGAGTTGGCGGTTGTGAGGGGTCATCCGACCCTCCCGTCGAACTCAGCAGCAACGTCGGCCGGCAACTCGTGCCAGGTCAGCAACCAGTACTCCTCCCACGAGGCGTCGGGGCCGGTTGTCGGCGCTCCCCGCTCGAGCCAGTTCTTCTTCCCGTACTTCTCCCGGCAGTCGAGGAGCCACTGGATGGGGTGGGTCGTGGTGATGCACTCGGACAGGCGAGTGCGGCCGTCAGGACCACGGGCCGGGTGGTACTTGCAGGCGTAGGTGATGAAGTAGTGGGTCATGTCACACCCCCGTGCATCCGCCGGTACGTCCGCCACCGGCGCACGGTGGGGCCGCCGACCTTGAACAGGCGCAGCGAGGTGACCTTGACCCGGTCGCCGGGCTCGATGCCCTGGGCGGGGCGGGCCTTGCGGGCGGTGACGACGCACTGGCCCGTGACCACCGTCTGCTCGCACTCGTCGCAGCCGTCGCACCACTCCCAGCCGTCGCAGCCCGGGTTGTAGGCGGCTTCCTCGCGGCGGCGGATGAAGGCGGCGCACGGCGCCTCGCAACGGCAGTTGGGGGCGGAGCAGCGCATCACTCCCCCACCTTCGCACTCGCCCGGTACGCCCGCAGCAACTGCACGACGAACTCTGCCGGCCGCTCCTGCTCGCGGAGCCAGTCGCCGGTGTCCCGGTCGAGCTCGACGGCGTCGTGACCGACCCGCAGCTGGGCCAGCCCCTCGCCGGGCTTCAGGCCCAACTGACGCCGCCGATAGGAGACAGCGGCAGCCGACACGCCAGCAGCGGCAGCCACGGCGGCGTCCTTGGCCCAGCCGGCGCCAGGCAACTGGTGCTGCAGCCTGCGCCAGCGGTCCATGTCGGACACGTTCCGCCGCAGCCATGCCTGCACAGCCTGCCGGGGCAGCTTCAACTCGCGTGCGATGTCGACGCCGGACACGCCGTGCAGCCAGCGGCGCAGGGTCTTGTGGTGGTGCTTGCTGTCCATGTCAGTCTCCTCCCAGGAACTTGCGGCCGGCGATGACGGCGGCCTTGGCCTTCTCGGGGTGCCAGCTGCCGGTACGGGGCCGCAGCCCAGACGCCTGCAGCTTGGCGCCGACCTTGCGGTAGGACTGCTGCGACGTGTACAGGCGGGCCGCCTCCTCTGCGACGAACCGCTCGGCCATGTCGACCTCGAGCACGCCGTCGACGTTGCGGTAGCCGTAGGGCACCCCGCCGCCGGTGAACTCGCCCCGGCTCCGCTTGACAGCGAGCGCCGCCTTGGTGCGCTCACTGATGAGTTCGCGCTCCAACTGCGACATCGCGCCCATGATGGTCAGCACGAACCGACCCATCGGCGTGGACGTGTCGAAGGACTCGGTGACGCTGGCGAAGTCGGGGCCGCCGTCGTCGGTGAACAGGTCCATCAGGCCAAGCAGGTCCCGCACAGAGCGGGACAGCCGGTCGAGCTTGACGACGACTAGGCCAGCGAACTGGCCAGAGCGGACGCCGTCGAGGGCCCGCTGCAGTTCGGGCCGGTCGAGGTTGCTGCCCGACTCGCCGGCGTCGACAAAGAGCTCGAGGTCGTGCCCGTGCAGTGCGCCCCACGCTCGGAGCTTGCCGCACTGGTCGTCCAGCCCCAGCCCGGACTCGGCCTGGTGGCGGCTGGAGACGCGGGCGTAGGCGGCCCAGGGGAGGTCAGGCACGGCGCACCCCCCGCCGCGTGCGCTCCGCGACCCGCATCAATGCGTGGTCGAGGGCCTCGCCCAGCGTCGAGAACTCGACCCGCTCGCGCCCGTCGAGCAGGACCACCCAGAACTCGTCCGTCAGGGTTGCCGGGCGGACGCCGACGCCGCGAGCACCCGCGCGGACCCACCGGTACATGGTCGCCCGGTCCACGGCGGTCGTCGTCAAGTCGCCCTCGAGCCCGAAGCCCAGCGACTCACAGGCGGCCTGGAACAAATCAGGGGTGCAGTCCACGGGCCGGAGGTTGCGCAGGGGGTTCATGCCGCCGCCCATCCCGCCGCAGCGATGGACTCGCCCGCCGTGATCGCGACGGCGAGGTCGTGGAAAGGCATCGGCTCGGACCACTGGGTCTGGGACAGGGCCCGGTACAGCCAAACCGTGCCGTTGACGTTGACGTGGACCTTGACCGGGCGCCGGCCCGTGTCGACGGGCGGGGTGTGCCGGTAGCTCAAGACCACGCCGGTGCGGCGGCGCATGTCGGGGCCGAACTTGCAGGTCGTCCAGCCGGGGAAGTGTTCGGGGGTGCTCATCGGTCGGCCCCCCGTCGTGGCGGAGTCGGGCCGGTCGGCGGGCAGCCGCGCGACCCAGGACCGCAGGTTGTCGAGGGCGGCCAGCATGTCGCCCCGGTAGTAGCCGGCCTCCATGCCGCAGCGGAGCCACTCCTTGGTCATGGCGCGAAGGGCGACCAGGGCGAGGTCGAGGTCCAGCTGCATGTACTCGCCGTCGTCGAAGGTCACGCCGTCGACATCGGCCAGGCAGAGAGCCTCAAAGAGGGCCCCGGTGTCGAGCGGGGCGTTGGGGTTGATGGTTCCCATGTTCATCGTCTCCTCGGGGCGTCCGTCGCCCCTACCAGTGAAGCCCCGACCCCTCACGGGGTACGGGGCGGGTCGCCGGGGTGGCGGGGACTACCGACGAGAAACCACAGGGAGGCTGTCGCTGATGTCGGCGCAGAGCGCCTGCGCCCGGGTGTCGCACCCGACGATGCGGGCGTTCGACATCGACCCACCGACGAGGGTGGCGAGGTCGCGCCGCGCGCTGTCCAGGCTGCGGTAGTAGGACCTGCGCTTGCCCACGCTCGGGCGGCCGAAGGTCACGATGGCGAAGTAGGGGTAGTCGTTGCTCATGGCGTCTCCGTAGGGGGCGGTTTCCGTTGCCCCTACCCCGAAAGCCCCGACCCCCTGCGGGGTACGGGGCGGGTCGCCGGGGTGGGTGGGTCAGTCGCGGGGCTTGCTGGTCACCGGGTCGTCGTCCAGGTCGCCGGCCCGGTGCGCCTCGATGGCGCCGAGAGCCTCGCCCAGGGTGTCGTGGGCTTCCGCGAAGTCGGCGTCCACCCGCTCAACCCACCAGCGGGACTGGCAGCCGGAAGGCACGACGCAGTAGGGGTCGAAGCCGTCGGCGTCGTAGACAAAGCCCTGCAGTGTGCCGGGGTTCCAGCCGGCGTTGTCGCCGGTCAGGTGGTGCATCGCAGCGGCGAACAGGGCCGGCGTGCAGTCCGTCGGCCGGAGCAGGGTCAGGGGGTGGGGTCGTGCGTTGTCCATGTCGTCTCCGTAAGCCTCCCGGCCCTAGTTGTTGCTGCGGATGAAGGCCCGCGCGTCGTCGCGGGTGTGGCCGACCTTGAAGGCCGGGGTGCCGGTGCCGGCGATGTCGTCACGCTTCAGCCAGCAAGCGAAGGGGCACAGCCGGTGGACGTAGACGCGGTCGAACCGCTGCGGGTAGGGCTCGCCCTGACCGAACACGCCGGTGCTGATGGGGCAGCCGACGCCGCGAGGGTGGGCAGGGTAGTCGATGACAAAGCCGGCGGCGCGGGCCTCGTCCAGCGTCAGTTCGTTGGCGGGAAGGTGGATCATGGTGCGTCTCCCTGGGCCTCCCGGCCCGTTGATGTACGTCTTTTACTTGCCGCCGACCGTCGGCGCAAGCGAAAGACGCAGATTCTTAGCGCCCGGACCAGCCCCGGCGCAGTGCGTTGTCGAGGAGCTCCGTCAAAAACACCTCGTCCTCGGTGCAGGCGTCGCCCTGTCGGCCGCCGTGGCGGACGTTGACGCACTCGCCCTCGAGCCGGCCGGTGACGAACAGGCCGACCCGCAGCCAGTGGACGTAGAGCACGGCGCCGTCGCGGGTGACGTGGACTCGGAAGGTCGGTCGGCCGGGGACGCTGGCCTCGACGACCCAGCTGTCCTCGTTTCGCTCGACCCAGGTGGGCTGGGCACTCATCGCAGGCTCCGAAGGTAGGCGCGTTTCGCGGGCGGTGTGGAACGAGCAGGTCACGGTGTCGTCGGCGTCCGGGCACCCACCAGCAGGGTCGTGATGGGGCTGGGGGAGTTGAGGCGCATCAGGCCGACCGGCTCTGGTCCGTCGGGTCCACGCCCGCGAGCAACAGGGCGACGGCGGCGGCGGCTTCGCGGTGCTGCTTCGCGGTCAGGGTCCACGCCCGCACCCCGCCGTCGAGGTTGATGCCGGCGAACCGGGGCCCCCGCGAGTAGCGGTCGGAGCCGACGAACGACGACAGGTAGTAGCGGCTGACGAACTGCCCGCGCGGGCCGAACTTCTCCGGGTCGGCGGCGTCGTAGAACTCGACCAGCGGCTCGGCCTCGCCCTCGCGGACCAGGCGCACGCGCCAGGGTCCGTAGCCCGCGTCGGACGGGATCACGGTGTCGGTGTCGGTGGTGGTGGTGGGTCGCATGTTCGTCTCCGTCGCGCCGCTGGGTTGATGAGGCGGGCGCGTGCCTCGGTGGTGCCGGTATTGCCCTACCGGCAAAGGGGGCGGTGGGTCAGGCGCAGAGCGCGGCGCGGATGTCGTGGAGCTTGTCCTCGGCGTCGAGGATCGCCTCGTCCACCATGTCGCCCGCGATGCTGGTCAGGTCGTCCTCGTCGCTGCCGTAGCCGACGACGCCGCAGCAGCCGACGGAGGCCTCGCCCAGGACGCCGGGGATGGAGGGGTGGCGCACCTCGACGCGGACGGTGCAGATCGCCGTGGAGCCGTCGATCAGGGACTGGACGTAGTCGGCGGGCATGTCGTCGTCGGCCGGGCGGAAGTAGGCGACGGGGTAGGACTGCGAGGGCCCGGTCAGGCGGATCCAGCCGTCCTCTGCGGGGTACTCGCGCCGGTCGCGGGCATCCCACAACTCGACGTCGCCGGCGACGCCCATGTCGGCGTAGTCGCCGAACTCGTCGTGCTCGCTGACGACGGTCACGACAAGGCCGGCGGCGTGCGCGCGGGTGAAGTCCTCGCCGGGGTTGGTGAAGTTGTCGGGGGTCAAGGTGAATCGAGTGTGCTCCATCGTCTCAGTCTCCAGCCCCGGGGGTTGATGCGGCGGGGCGTCCGCTGTGGTGCCGGTCACAAGGCCACCGGCAAGGCGTGGGGGTCAGCGGGGGCAGGGGACCCGGTGGCCGGCGTCGTGCCACGCGGCCCAGGCGAAGGCGGCCTGCCCTTCGGTCGCGAACCAGCGGTGGATCGCCTCCGCGTGCAGGTCGGCGTCGTCCATGTCGTCGCCGGTCCAGGTCACCGGGACGGTGTAGCCGCCGGGCTCCGCGAGGACGTAGCCGTCAGCCGTGGTGACACAGAAGGCGACGAAGCCGGGCTCGTTGTCGTCCCGCTCCCAGTCGGGGGAGCAGTGGACCGACGCGCCGGGGAAGATGTCGGAGTCGTCGGCGGCGCACAGTTCCCAACTGCCAGACATGAGATCGCGGTGGCACTGGGCGGCCCGTCCGTCGGGCAAGGTGATCAGGATGTCGTGGGCGGTGTGGCCGTGGCGGTTCATCGGAGGCTCCGGAGGTAGGCGCGCCAGGCGGCGCGGGTGGTGCGGGTCTGCCGGCGGGCGGCGTGGCGGGCGGCGGGGCCGCCGTTGACGAGGTAGGGGCGCTCGCACCGGGCGAGGTGGGCCTCGGACCGGCGACGGGCGGCGCGGGTGGTGGTGGTGGGGTGGGGCATCAGTGCAGCCCCAGTTCGGCGGGGGTGGGCTGGAAGTCGCGCACGGCGTAGCTCACCTCGTCCAGCACGCCGTGGGCGGCGTAGTCGCGGAGCACGGCGAGCACCTGCTCGCGGGTCTGGCAGGGCTCGCCGTCGACCCAGTAGGTGCAGTGCTCGCAGGCGTCCTCACCGTTGGGGTGCAGGCCGGTGCCGTGGCAGGCGGGGCAGTGGTCGGGGAAGGTGTGCGGCATGTCGTCTCCGTTGGGCCTTCCGGGCCCGGTTAGGTGGTGCTCAGTGCAGGCGGGCGACGGTGCAGTTGTCGCTGAGGGCGCGGTCGCCGGGGCACAACTGCTTCAGGACGCGGTCGAGGGGCACGTCGAACGGGGCGGCGGTATCGGGGCAGTGCCAGTCGAGGCCCTCAAAGAACAGGTTTGTGCGGTCCCAGTCGCGGTGCATGTCGGCGGCGGTCCCCAGCCAGCGGTCCTCGATGCCGTCCCAGGTCATCATGTAGACGGGCTCGACGGCGAAGGCGTCGATCGTCCGCTGCAGGGCCGCGCGTTCGGCTCGGACGCCGTCGAGTCGGGCGGACTCCAGCAGCGCGCGCTTGCCGGCCTTCTCGATGGCGCGGACTTCGCGCAGCAGCGCGTTGGCGATGTCGGTGAGGTGGACGACGCGCTTGATGGCGGCGTCCAGCTGGGATTCGGTGGGGCGGGTGCGGATGGAGGCGGGGAGGGTGATGCGGCGGGGCATGGTGGGTCCTTTCAGGCGCGCGGGGCGCGGACGGTCAGGGGGATGGGGCAGCCGGCGCGGAGCCACTGTCGGATGCGCCCGGGGCGGTCGGAGTCGCACAAGCGGTCCTCGGTCCAACTGTCGGGGTAGTCGCCGGTCGCAGGGTCAAGCGGCGGACGGACGACGAAGTAGAAGCCGTCGCCGTCGTTGGTGAGCCACAGGGACGAGCCATCGGCGCGGTGCTCCAGAAGCCATGCGCCGTCGGCCCAGTCGGCGCCGGGCCGTGTGTAGGGCAGCCGGTTAGTTAGCAGCTGCTCGGTGGCCAGCAGCACGGCATCGGGGAACGCGCGGCGGATGCCGTACCAGTCGAAGGTCTTGTGGAGCATGGGTTCAGCCTTTCCGGTGTGGGGTGATGGGCCCTGCGGCCCCCGCTGCCGCCGACCGGGGGGGCCGGCGGCAGGGAGGGATCAGGACAGGACAGCGAGGCGGGAGGCGACGCGCTTTCGGGCGTTCCCGGCCCGGAAGCCGTGGACAACGATGTAGGGCGAACCCTTGCGCGGGCGGTCGGCATCGAAGCCGTCGCACGCCTTGCACTTGCTGCAGGGAATGTGGGTGTCGAGTGCCGGGTCGGACGGGCACCGGAATTCCAACGGAGCGGGCCCGGTCAAGGAGTCCTCGCGCAGCACCCGGAAGGTCCGCCAGCCCAGCTGTTCCGCGTCCACCCGATCGGCCTCGGAATCTGCCGATGCCATGAGGTACGGCCGGAGCGGCGCGGCGACCGGAGAGCGCCATTGGTGGGTGTAGCCGGTGTGACCGGCGGGACGGTTGCAAAGCAGCCGGTGCCAGACGGAGAACGGGACGGCCGCCGGGTCACCGTAGGAGCCGACGCGCACGGGACGCTCGTCAGCGCGCAGGGCTTCCCAGTCCGCGTCGGTCGCGGCGGGGTAGTTGCCACGGTGAAACGCCTTGTAGACGGACAAGGGGCCCTGAAAGACCTTGACGTAACAGTCCCCGCCGAGCGCCGGCCGCTGTGGGCAATCGCCACAAACGGAGGAGTCATCGCCGCTGCGGATCGCTTCGTTGGGCCGCACGTCGGCCCGCATAATCCAAGTCTGCAGCATGGCGCCGGTCTTCGCGTTGCCGGACTGCACGGTCAGAACAGCGATGATGGGCGCGCCGTCGAGCATGGACGGGCCCCGGTAGAGCAGGACGTTTCGGGGCTTCACACTGGGGGCAGAGGCTCGCATCGTTCGTGGTCTCCATCCGGGGTCCAACCCGGGCCGCCTTCGGTGGCGACGAGAGAAACCTACCGAACCCCCGACGGAGAACACAAGCGAGAGACCAAAGAAAGTTTGCAGATTGTCCTGAAAGCCTTGTGGAACAACGGTTTGAGGCGGAGAGAGAAAAGCTCCCGCGCGCGATGGAAGGATGCCGGCGCGTATGAGGGGGGCGGGCGGGTGTGGGGGAGGAGGGGGGCTGTTTCGCCCGGGCGGCATCGGCCCCGGATGCGCTGCGATCAGCGCAGGCGGGCCCCCGGAAGGACGGCGAGGGGCCGGGACGGCGTCGTTTGTCATGGTGCGTCCGCAGTCTGACGGTGCGGAGACGCGTTCGGGCCCGCACTAGGCCTGGCACCGGACCGGGCGCGTGCAGCTGGGCGCGGCTTGAGATGGCGCAGGCGCGAGGTCAGATTGCGCGGCGCCTGGGCGCGCGGTCGAGATCGCGCCTGGGCGTGCGCACTTCCTATGTACGGGCGCGCAAACCCCTCCCCCCACCCCCTTCGCTCATGGGCCGATGGGATAAAGACACACCCCAACCCCCTCCAAATCCCAGCAGTCAAGTACCCATCAAGTACCCCTCCACCTGTTGCCTTTCCCCGAGTGCCGCCCGCCGTCGACCTCCTGCTGTGCGACTCTCCCCTCGTGCCAGCGCACGGTCGGCCCTGGGGCTCATAACCCTGGCGGCGGTGGTTCGACTCCACCCGCTGGCTCCACGGGTCCCTAGCTCAGTCGGTAGAGCACCCGCCTCTTGGGCGGTTGGTCCTGGGTTCGAGTTCCAGGGGACCCACCAGATTCCGGCGCACTGAACAAAGGCCCCCTGACCTGGTGCTGTACGGAACGGGAAGCACGCGAACGGAGCGCACCAAAGCGCGTAGCCCACGAGGCTTTGCCATAAAGGGTCCTGCTGAGTTTTTTGCCATATCTATTTCGCGTCTGTAACGTGTCTCGCATGTCCAGTCATCACGAGCAGTTAGCAGCCCTTCTCGCGGCAGCTATGCCAGAGGCGGGTCTGTCTCAGCGACGGGTGTCGATTCGTACAGGCATCACGCGAAGCAGCGTGCGGCAGGTGTGCGATCCGTCCCTTCGCCTGCCGTCGGTCCGGGTGCTGGTCGCTGTCGCTGCGGAGTTCCGCCACGACGTCGGGGTCCGGGTGTTGTCGCTTGGCCTGGCTGCGAAGGCTGCTGAGTGGGGCCTGGAGACAGTGCCGGCAGTGTGGGACGCGGCGTCTGATCACATCTTGCTTCGTCGCAGGCAGGGATGAGCACGCGCTCGATGTCTGGCCGCTGGTGGCTGCGGGCGAGTTGCCAGACGACGCGAGCAGGCTCGTTCGGGCACTAGTGTCGGTTGATGACCTTGCTGGCGACGCGAAGCTGCCCGCAACCCCGAGGAGGACAAGTGAAGTACACGACGATCGACAAGGATGATCCGGGGACGTGGCCGCCGGGCGAGGGGCTGCTGGTGGTCCAATACGCGGCCCGCGTACTGCTGCGTCGATGGAGCGACGAATGGGTGGACACGCACGACGCAGCGGAGGTGTCGCGGCAGTGCGAAAGCGGCTTTGCCGGCGACTGGCACGGCGACCGCTGGGCCCTGCTGCCGGAGCCGGAGGGCAAGTGATGGACGACGCGACTGCGAAGGAGCTGGGGCTGGAGGCGCTGGCGGTGGGGTTCCGATGGGCGCCGGGCGTCAAGCTCGGTAGCGCGGACGAGACGTACCGACTTACGCTTGCGTGGTACAGCGAGGATGCGACGCCAATCATGCACCCTGCGGGCGACGGCATCGGCCCGGGGTGGGGATGGCCGGCCGATGGCTCCGGCTGGTGGCCCGATTTCCGCGACCCGGCGACATTGGGCGTGATGCTTCGGCAGTTCGTCGATGCGTGGCACCCTGTGCGTGTCCGCAACGGCGCGACTGATGAGCAGTGGCGCGACTACAAGCGCGCCCTCTTGCTGGCCGCTCGCTGGCTGGGCGGTGACGCGACCGTCGACGACGAACTAACCGCCGCCCTCGTCGCCGCGTTGAAGGCTGCGAAGGAGGTGGGCGATGAGTGACCTCATCACGCCGGAGCGGGCGCGGGAGTTGCTGGCGATTTCGCGGGACGACGTGTGGACACTCCGCCTCCGGTCCGCCGTGTCAGACGGCGACGCCGCACTACTTGCCAGCGCCCGCAGGCTGTGCGAGACGGTCGTGGCGCAGGCCGAGGAGATCGAGCGGCTGCGGGCCCTGTCCGTCGACTCGCTGTCGACGTGGCCGTCAATCTGGCAGTGCCCTGCGTGCGGCACGCTGCATATCGAGGCGCCAGCATCGTTCAAGTGCCCGTGCGGGACGCACCGCGTGCGGAGAGCCTGACCGGAGTGACCAAGGAGGAGCGATGACCGACCTGAGCGAACAGATGCTCGACGACTACGAGGCGCACCAGGCGCCGGAGGTTCACCTCGTGCTGGACGCCTCGCAGCGGGTAGTGGCGCCGGTGCCGCAGAAGTTGGTGGTCGGCGAGGACACCTACCTGTGCCTGCTCGAGGAGGACTACCACGCCCTGAAGCAGCTTGCGGCGCGTGCGTCGGAGGCAGAGGCGGTGCTGCAGGACGAGCGGCGCCGGCGCATCGAGGCAGAGGACGAGCTCGGGCGGAGGCGGGCGGAGGCGGGGGAGTGACCCCCGACGAGCTCGACCGCGGACGCCGAGCCGTTGCGCTGGTCGGGCGGGTGGCGGTGGTCCGTCACATCCTCGGCCCGTCCGCCATCTTCGCGTTCCGGGTCGACCGCGTGTCGGCTGCCGGCGAGCGGTTCGAGGTGGCGTGGGCCGGCGACAGTCCGTGGTTCGTCGTCGGAGGCAGGGACTGGGTCGGCTGGGCGGACGAGGTTTGCGACTGACCTACCACTTCACCTTGTTCGCCCAGTAGGCCGCCGACAACTTGCCCTTGTCGATGTTGGCCTTGTGGCGGGCCTTGAACGACTTGCGCCTGGCGGCGTCGGCCTTCGACTCGCTTTTCTTGGCCGGCGAGCCCGACACGCCCTGCTGGCCGAACCGGATGGTCTTGACCTTGTCTCCGTCCTTGGCGACGACGACGTGCGACTTGGTGGGGTGGTTCGGCGTGCGCTTGGGCTTGTTGAAGCCGGACACTCCGACCCGCTTCAAGCGAGGGTCTTTCTTGCTGGACATGCAGACTCCGGTGTGTTGGCGGACTGTACTCTGAATTGCCGAATGCAAGGCGACGCTGTACGGTCGAAGAGGAAGGACCGCCACATGATGGACCTGGACACCGTTCTCTGCTTCACCGACGACAACGGGTGCGCCGTCAAGGCCCGCCCTACGGTCTGCCACCCCGAGTGGGCCCTGGTGTTCGGCCAGCAGGTTGCATGGCCGCTGGAGCCCGGTGCGGTCGTCTACGCTGCCCTCCCTAGTGGGAGCCGTCGCTTGGTGTTCAACGGCACCAGCCAGCCTGCCCCCCCGGCCGCCGAAGCGTCGGCCAAGAAGCGCGCGCCCCGGAAGCGGGCTGCTCGCAAGAAGTAGGTGTCCCCGCCGCGGCCCATCTGGCGAACCCACCACGCCTTCGCGACGGAGGAGGATCGGTTCGCCTGGGAGCTCAACTGCCTCAAGGGCTGCAACCGCGGCGCCTGGACCGATGCCCGGGGGAACTGGGTGTCAGGTCAGCCGATCCCCCCCGGCGTGCAGGTCTTCCGCGACTACAGCGGCAAGCGCGCGTTCACCGCGGCTTCGGAGGAGGGGTTCATCGCCCCCCGGGTCGTCGCAGTTGTGGCCGATGAGGACGACGTCGAGTCCATCCGCGACCGCATCAGGAACGACCAGGGCCGATGGTGCCGCGGGGTCGTTATCCACACGGCGCGGCGCAAGCGCGGGTTCATCTGGCAGGTCACGAAGGTCATGCACATCGGTGTGGTCCGGCGGTTCCTCGATGAGGAGTTCGGGCTGCCGGCGCCGAACCTGGGCATGGACCTCGACGAGTTGGTGCGCCTGAGTCGGAACAAGAACCCGGCGCACCGGCGGCGTCAGCGGCGACCCGAGCGCGTGGAGCGGTACGCAGCCTGCCAGGTCGAAGTCGAGGAGATGACCGATGAGTGGCGACGCGAATCCGAGGCGCAGGGGGCACGCGAAGAACCGCAACCGAGGGCCGAAGCCGTCGAACACGCCGAAGGACGCCAGCGAGGTCGAACGGGCAGAACTCGAGTTGACCAGCGGACGGCACCGCGACTTCCGCACGTTCGCCGAGAGCTACCTGCAGATTCAGACGAAGCGCGGGTCATTCCAGCACCTGCGCCTGAACAAGAGCCAGGAGTTCCGCGAGTGCCTGCTCGAGGAGATGGAAGAGGCTGGCGTGCCGCTCTGGGTCTGGGAGGCCAAGGCTAGGCAGCTGGGCTGCTCGACCCACATCCAGGGCCGCATGGCCCACAGGTGCTTCACGAACCGGGACGAGTCGGCATTGATTGCCGCCCACGAGAGCGGGCCGGCAGAGGAAATCTTCAAGAAAATCAAGCTGTTCTACGACAACATGCCGTCGGGCATGAAGCCCCTGCAGAAGTACAACAACCGCGCGGAGCTCGACCTGCGCGCTCCGTCGGGTCCTTACGGGCTGCGGTCGAAGGTGTCGATCGTCACCGCCCGCAACAAGGAGTCGGCCCGAGGTGTGACGGCCCGGCACATCCACCTGTCGGAGTTGGCGTTCTACCCGGACCCCGAGGGCTTCCTGCTCGGCACGCTGCAGACGGCACCTGGTCTGCCGGGGACGATGGTCTACGTCGAGTCGACGTGCCGCGGCGCCGGTGACTACCACCACACGCAGTACCTGGCGGCCCGAGTCTGGTGGCAGGACGAGAACGGCGACCCGGACCCGCCGCCGTGGATGAAGCTGAAACAGCGCCACCCCGGCAACCCGGACAACAAGTTCTACGCGCTGTTCACGCCGTGGTTCCTAATGGACGAGTACCAGTCGCCGCTGCGGCTGACGGAGCAGCAGTTCAAACTGTCGTTCGACCCGCTCGAGCAGCGGCTGTGGGAGGAGTTCTCCGAGTACCTGACGCTGGAGCACCTGCAGTGGCGGCGGGAGACGATCGCGGCGAAGTGCGGCGGGAGCGTCAAGCGGTTCCAGCAGGAGTACCCGGCGACGGACGAGGAGGCATTCGCCCACACGGGCATGCTGGCCTTCGACCGGGACGGCGTCGCCCGGCAGGAGCGCAAGCACAGTTGCTACTGCTCGGTGTGCCGGCCATCGACGGGCGAGCCGAGCCCGCCGGACAACGACTGCCCGCCGCACCAGTTCTACGAGCTCTACGACGGCTCCATCTCCGACGACAGCCGCCGCCGGGTCTGGCGGCAGATGACGCCGCAGTTGGTGGAGATGTCGCCCGGGGAGGGCCGACTGTCGGTGTGGCGGCAGCCGATCCGCGGCCGCCGGTACGTCGTCTGGGCGGACGTGTCGAAGGGCGCCATCGGGTCGGACTTCGACCACGCGGTGGTGATGGACGTCGGCAACTTCGAGCAGGTCGCTGAGTGGCGCGGGCAGTTGCGGCAGGACGAGTACGCGACGGTGCTCATCCTGCTGTCGATGTTCTACAACGACGCCCTGCTGGCCGCCGAGGTGACCGGCGTGGGCGCCGGCCTGGCGGTGATGCTGGAGCAGTCGCACTACCCGTACTTGTACAAGCGCAGCACGCAGGCGAGTGGGTACGGGCGCGGGCCCCAGAGCCTGGTGACGGGCTGGAGCACCGACGCGGCGACGAAGCCGGCCATGGTCACGAACATGGACAGCGGCATCAAGCACGACGAGCTCAAGATCCGCTCGCGCATCGGCATCACCGAGATGGGCGCCTACCGGATGATGGTGCTGCACAGCCCGGACGGCGCGGAGTCCAACCGCGCGCGCTGGGGAGCGCCGAAGGGCAAGCACGACGACGCCTGCATGGCGCTGATGGGCGCGTTCCTGCTAGCGAAGTACCAGCCCGGCGCCGGCCGCAAGGGCCTCGTCCCGACGGTGCGGGACATGGGTCGTCCGCACGACGAGTGGACGGAGGCTGACTGGAAGAAGTACGAGCGGCAGCTCAGGCGCGAGGCGCGCGCACGTTCGGGGGTGCGGCGCCAGTAGCGGTCGGGTAGCCGACGTAGGAGTAGCGGCCCTTCGACGGGTTGGCGAGCGGGCCGCCCTCGGCCTTCAGGCGGTAGCAGGCCTGGCGCACGGCGCTGACGGACAGGCCGGTCTTGCTGGCGATCTTCTTCGCCGACGCCGGCTCGCCGTAGAGCTCGAGCCAGGTGACGACCTGCTTCTCGGACGGCTTCTCGGGGCGCACGAGTTCGGTCAGCTTGCCGTCGACCATGATGTGCTTGACGGCGCCGGGGTTGCGGCTGCCGCCCTGGTAGTCGGACCGGCTGTCGTCGATGACGGTGCCGACGGAGTCGGTCATCCGGTCGCGCTCCTCCTTGCCGTAGTACATCTTGCCCTTCAGCCCGGGCGAGTTCGTGCGTCCGAACGTGCCCTTCGGGGTGATGTCGTGCGGCATGGAGCCGGGGCCGAACCACCGCTTCGCGCCCATCCGTCCGCAGCGCGGGCACTCGATGTCCTTGAACTGCCGAGCCCGGGACTGCTCGTACTGGTAGAGGTTCATGTACTTCTCGAGCGGGAAGGGGCGGCCGCAACCGCGCTCGTGGGCACACTGGAAGGTGTAGAGCGGCATGTCTCTCCTCAGGTCAGGTTGCCGGGCGTGTTGTTCGGCCCGGCCAGGGCACCGCCCGAGGGGTCCATCCCTCGGCCGTCGATCTCGTCAGGGGCCACCTCGCCGCCGCCACCGCCGAACCCGCTGCCGAGCAGGGAGTTCAACTGGGCCAACGGTCCGATGAGTTCGCGCTTGTCCTGGTTCCACACCTGCATGGCGCGGTCGAGGAAGTTGGCGATGACCTTCTCATCGGCGAGCCCCAGCTGCGCGAGGCCCTGCAGCGTCGGCAGCATCTGGTTGATGGTCTGCAGCAGGCCAATGAAGGCGTTCTGCTCGGCCGCGGGGTCGATGGGCTGCAGCGTGCCGGCGGCGACCTCGATGTCGTAGAAGCCCTTGATGTCTTCCGAGGAGAACTGCTCGAAGCCGTCCTCGCCGTTGGGGCCCTGGCCGGCGATGCGGATGAACCGCGGCTGGTCCCAGAACTGCCGCATCACCGAGATGTAGCGGCGCCCGACCGAGGCGACAAAGGCCTCCGTCTCAGTGCGGCGGATCCCCGCGCGCCCCGCGGACGCATCGGCGGCGATGGCGGCCTCGGTCGCCGTGGTGCCCTTCCGACCAACGCCACCGCGCTGGTAGGTGGTGACGCCGCTGATCTCGTACATCATCTGCTGGAGCATGCGCTGCACGAACGGGGTGTCGGAACTCGGCGGGGCCTCGGGCAGCAGGGCGACCGCGGCGCGCGCATCGACGAGCCCGGGGATCGCCGCGTACGCCATGTCCTCGTCGGAGGAGAACAGCTGGTCGACAGCGCCCTCCTCATCGAGGTCGGCGGAGATGATGTACTTGCGCCGGGAGTTCAGCCGCTGGTGGCGCATGCTGTAGGCGAGGGAGTCGTTCAGCCGCTCGGCGATGGGCTCGATGGCGGCGAGGTCCGCGACCTGCGTGCTGTAGAACTCGCCGGGCACGTCGACGAACTTCAGCGTGTCGTAGGGATAGCCCTTCATCTCGAGCGGGTCGACGACGTGCCGCAGCACCTTGTGCTGGACGGTGTCGGTGGAGGCGTTCGTCAGGTAGAGCAGCCGGCGCTCCATGCCGCGCTTCGTCTTTTCCCAGTAGCGGATCTCGTAAACGAGGATGTGCTTCTGACGGCTGTCGTCGCCGCTGCGGTATCGCTCCATCTGCGTCTCGACGTGCAGGCGGGACTTGAGCTCGTAGTTGGCCTCGATGCTGCTGTCCACGCGGTAGAGCGGGTCACGCTTGATGTCGTCGAGCGGGTAGGGGATCTCTTCGCAGATCCACGGCATCTGGTTGATTTCGGTGTAGCCCTGGGGCACGAGGAACCGCTCGATGGGCACGCGAAGCAGCCGCGGGTTGTCCTGCGGGTCGCCGGCGTCCAGCAGCACACCATCGCCGACTGCCTTCTGCAGTTCGCGCTGCTGCTCGGGGGTGAGGCGGTCGGGGTCCTCGTCGATCTTCTCCGGGCCGTCGTCGAAGTCCTCGGGGGTCAGGGCTGCGCCGCCGGAGTCGTAGACCGTCTTGCCGATCCCGACACCGAACAGCAGCGTGTCGAGGACGATCTTCTTGACGGTCTTCGTCGTGTCGGACTCGCGCCAGGCGTAGTTGACGGCGTTCTGGGTCTTGCTGGCGGAGTCGCGGTCTTCGCCGCGCCGAGGCCGCACGCGGATGGCGGGGTGCGCGTTGATGACCGACGGCAGGATGGTGTTGGCCGTCGACAGGATGAAGTTGAAGTGGATGTTCTCGCCGACTACGTCCGGATTGACGTCGATGGCGTTCTCGGGGCGGATCGCGGAGTAGGACTGGAACACCCGCTGCCAGTACGGCAGGTGGTCGGTGTCCCGCCGCTTGCGCGCGTCGTCGATGCGCCGCAGCCACATCAGGATGTCGTCGTCGGAGATGGGAATCTTGCGGCTCATCAGGCAGTCCTTGTTGCAAATGTCAGTTGCTGCAGGTTGCTTATAAACGCCTCGTGACTGCAAGGCGTTGTTTCACAATGTCACGGCAGCACGACTTGGAGGATTCGATGCTGGACGACACCACCAACTCGGAAGGGACCGTCGACGACGGCAACCTGGACGAGAGTGGCGCGTCGGTGATCGAGCAGCCCGCCGAGCCCGCCCTGGCCGATGCGCAGCCCGAGGACCCGACTGCCAACCTGCAGACGCTGGACGACTGGATGGCCAGTGCCCCCGAGCACCTCCGCGAGGAGTTGGAGGGAGGCTTCCTGCGGGGCCGCGACTACACGCAGAAGACGCAGTCCGTCGCCGAGGAGCGGCGTCGGCTGGAGGCCGAGTACCAGGCCCGCCTTGCGGCGCTTCCGCAGCAGCAGGAGCCCCCGCAGGCCGAGCCGGCGAAGTCGTGGACGCCCGACGACATCAGGGCGAACCCGGTCGGGTACATGGATCACCGCGTCGAGGAGCGCGCGTCGGCCATCGTCGAGGAGCGGCTCGCCGCCCTGGGCCTGAACGACGTCAAGCCCGCCCTCGACAAGATCCGCTGGGAGGGCAGCATCCGCAGTGCCTTCCAGAACTACCTGAGCGCGGACCCGGCTCGCGCGGCCATCCGCGGGCTGGGCGACAGCATCGCCGAGGTCATCGGCAGTGACCCGTCCCTACGCGCTCTGGCCGACTCGAACCCCGACGCCGCCGTGGCTGCCGCTGGCAGCGTCGCGATGGCCCGCCGCGCCGAGCAGCAGGCCGCGTCGAAGCTGGCGCAGATGCGCAAGACGGCGGTCGCGAAGCGCGAGGCCGCGCCCCTGTCCACCCAGGCTGGGGCTCCGACCCCGCCGCGAAGCTCGCAGACCGACATCGAGGTGGCGAACGCCGCCCTCGCCGAGGCCTTCGGAACCAACTAGCCCGGTAGAGGGCTCAGGAGAACGACATGACCCAGTCGATCACCATCGACCCGCTCAACCGGGTCTACACGACCACCGCCGAGCACCGGAAGAAGGAGGTCGTGTTCGACATCGTGCAGGCGTCGCCGACGCTCATGCACATGTTCAACCAGGGCGCCTACAAGCTGGTCGGCGGCACCGAGGTGAAGTGCCCGGTCGTGCTGAAGGAGTCGAGCAACGTGCGCTCGATCTCGAAGTACGAGACGCACACCTCGGCTCCGCAGGACGCTCCGCAGGAGGCCCGGTACGTCGGCTGGTACAAGCTCTGGGGCGGCATGGTCTTGGACAAGACCGAGATGTCGGAGAACGCCAAGGCCGGCGGCGCCCAGGTCGTCTCGCTGGTCGAGACGCACGAGACGCAGATGTGCATCAGCGTCAAGAACGACATGTCCCGCCAGTTTTTCGCCGACAACTCGTCGGCCGCGAAGGACCTGAACGGGCTGGAGTCGCACCTCGACTTCGACACGACGGCGAACCAGACCCGCACGGTCGGCAACATCCCGAAGGCCGGCGCCGCGTCCAACGCGTACGCCAACTGGGTCAACCAGTTCGGGCAGATCACCGCGTTCGGCACCGACGGCCTCGAGGTGATGGAGGAGGTTTACATGGACGCCTCCGAGCTCGGCACGCACCCGGACATCGGCCCGTGCGACCCGGCCGTCTACCGCTTCTACAAGGAGACGGTGGCGCCCAACCAGCGCGAGCGGGACAAGAAGCTCTGGGACCAGGGCTTCCTGAACCTGATGTTCAACGGCATGGCTCTCGTCCCCGAGCACCAGCTGAAGAACACCGGCAAGCTGTTCATGCTGACCACGACCGGCCGCCGCAAGGTCGACGACTACAACCTGTCGGCGTCCGACTTCGAGGGCCCCGACGCCCTGCGCGGCCCGATGGGCAAGGCCACCGGCATCGGCTTCCAGCTGTACTTCCTGCGGGACGACTTCTTCCGCTTCACGGACTTCATGACGCCGCCCAACGCCGACGTCGCGATCCGTAACATGTACTGCTCGTGGGTCCTCGGCAACGCCTCGCAGCGCCGCCAGGGCTGCATCAACTTCAGCGGCACCGTCCAGTTCTGAGCAACTGGAGAAGGAGAACATCATGTCCCAGTTCGGCGGATACCCGGAGGTCGTGGACATCGGCGCGAAGGTCGGCCAGTCGGCCGGCGTCGCCCCGGGCGACCTCGTCCTCATCGACCTGACGAGCGACGACGGCTACACGACCGTCGACATCTCGGCACTCAACACCGGCGGCGAGTGGTTCGGCGACTACGGCGTGGTCCTCGGCCGCGGCACGGAGAAGATCGGCGAGGGTGAGGACGTCATCGTCCGCATCCAGGGCCCCGTCGACATCGCCGCCGTCAACGGCACCATCGCCATCGACGACTACCTGACGCCCAACTGGGCGGGCCCGGCCAACAACCTCGTCGTGAGCGCGGCACTGACGGTCCCCCCGACCACGGTGGCGCACCTGGTCCTCCTCGACCAGGTGATCGGCAAGGCCGAGGCCGCGAACGCCTCGGGCGACGGCACCATCAAGGTCATCCTGTTCGGCCGCCGCGGCCGCTGACCCCAACCTGAAGGGAGGGCGCCATGGCCTCGCTCGGCGTCGACATCCGCAAGTACCCGCAGTTGGGCCTGCGCCACCCGCTGGCGTCCATCCGCGAGCGCGTCTCGACCTTCATCGGGACCACCTCGACCAACACGGGGTTCATCGCTATCGCCATCGCCATGGAGAGCGATGTCGAGATCGTCGACATCTACGTCGTGTCCAGCGCGACGGTGGCGGCGAGCGGCACGAACTACTGGGCCATCGACTTCCAGGCGAAGGGGTCGGCCGGCACGGCGACCACGAGCCTGTTCTCGTCGGCCCAGGACACCCAGACCACCGGGTTCACCGCCAACGTGCCCCGGCAGTTCACGCCCGACCAGAACCAGCGCATCGCGCAGGGGACGGAGCTCGCGGTGAAGTTCACCAAGGCTGCCTCGGCCCCCAACCTCGACGACCTCGCGGTCGTGGTGCTCTACCGCGCCAACGCCTGAGCCCGCGCCCGCCCTGGAGGGCTGACCGATGAACCTTTCCGAAGGCCGGTCGGCCCTCCAGCGGCGCCGGTCGGACGGGTCCTACCGGACCTCCGACCTCAACGCGTTCCTGCTGCAGGCGGAGCTCGACATCTACAGCCGCACGACGTGGGCGTTCCTGCGTCGCACGCACTTCGCCCGCACGTTTGCGACGGCGACGACGGCGGACGTCTCTGCCAGCACCAACAGCGCAGACCTGACCTCGTCGACGGGCTTCTTCTTCCCGACGTCGACGGGGAAGCGCGTGGTCGTGGGCGGCTACCTGTACCGGGTGGTGCGGCAGACGGGCACGCAGGCGGTGCGTCTCGACCGCCCGTTCCAGGGAACGACGGCGACCGACCTGAGCCTCGTGACCCGCTTCGACGAGGTCTGCCTGCCCCGCGGCGCGTCGTCGCAGTTGCAGGCGGTGATGGTGCAGTCGAGCCCGTCGGTGACGCACCTGCAGCCGATGAGTGCGCTCGAGATGAGCCGCATGAACCCGGACAGCAGCGGGATGCCGTCGCACTTCAGCGTGGACCGGATCGCGCCGTTGGCGCCGCCGAGCGTGCCGTTCCCGACGATGTCGGACAGCACGGGCGGTTCGGGCCCGGGGGCTGCGACGTACCAGTACTGGTACTCGTACTACGACAAGCAGACGGGGCAGGAGTCCCAGTTGTCGTCGTCACTGTCGGTGGCGATCGGCAACAGCAACATGTGGCAGGCGACGTTCAACAAGAACTTCGCGGCGGGCGACCACGTCCCCGGCGGCTACCTGGTGCGGGTGTACCGGAGCAAGGCGAACGGCAGCACGCCGTACCTGTGCAAGGAGGAGGACCCGACGGTGGTCTTCCCGACGTCGTACACGTTCCAGGACGACGTGCCGGACCAGCTGCTGGGCGACCCGCCGGCCGACGGCGCCGGCAACATCGTGGTGCGGCTGTGGCCCTACCCGGACACGACCTACCAGTTGCAGTTCGTGTACACGATGGAGCCCCGCGGGATGCGGGAGGACAACGACACGCCGCTGATGGACGCCCGGTGGCACCACGTCGTGCTGGACGGCGCCGAGGCGTTGATGCTCGAGGCTGCCGATGAGCAGGGCCGTGCGAACCAGGCGCGTGCTCGGTTCGAGGCTGGCATCGCCCGGATGCTGCGTGCGCAGAAGCCGAACCGGCAGCGGGTCGGGGTGATGGGTGGCCGCGGCGCCCGTCTGGTGCGCGACCCGAAGGTGGCTGCCGACTGGATGTGGACACCCGGCTGATGGCTAAGAATGCCCAGGGTGCGGGGTCTGTCTGGTTCCCGGCGAACACGGCGGGGATGGACGATCGGATCTGGCAGGGCGAGGGCACCTCGTCCGACACCGACGGCGTGCTTTTCACGCGCCGCGGCGAGGTCATCAAGCAGCCAGGCGCCGCGGCGTTGGTGGACTGGACGGACCCGAGCGGGCCGTTCACCGGCGGTCGGCCGTGGTCACTCGGGACCTACGCCCGGGACGGCGTGACCGAGCTCGTGATGAGCCGCGGCGGCAAGGTGTCCGTGCTGCGCGGCAACGCGGTGTACGACATCGCCTCTGGTCGGCAGACAGCTGCCCAGCCCATCGAGGCGGACCGCTTCCACCAGGTCAACGAGATCCTGCTCATCTGCAACGGGCGCGACCCGAACCTGAAGTGGGACGGCCGGAAGACGACTCCCATCGGGATCGCGGCTGCCCCGACGGCTCCGCAGGTGTACCGGCTGCAGGACCAGTCGTCGACGCAGGGCGACGGCATGTTCAGTGGCGGGTCGATCAAGAAGACGGCCACCGACTTCGACTACCAGTTCGGCTACACCTGGGTGAACGAGCGCGGGCAGGAGTCGGAGATGAGCCCGTTGAGCGAGGTCGTCTCCGACGAAGACCTGACTGCCGGCGACCTGTACGGGTTCCTGGTGGTGTGCGACGGAGAGCCTCCGTCGGACGACATCGTGGCCAAGAACGTGTACCGCACGGTGGACGGGGGCGCGTCGTTGCAGTTCCTGCGCCGTGTGCCGGGCACGCTGTCGACGCACTACTGGTCGGGGGAGGAGCCTGGCGAAGAGGGCAACCTCATCTTCGGGGCAGACGGAACTCAGTCGGCGCCGTCGATCGCGGAGTGGTGCTTCGGGTTCCGCGGGCGCGTCTACTACAAGCCGGCCGGCGACGTGTCGCTGGTGGAGTACAGCGAGCCGAACCAGCCCGAGCGGGTGCCGGTGCAGAACGTGCTCGAGGTGGGCGCGGGGGACGGAAGCCGGGTGACTGGCTGGGCGACCGGGCAGGACTACGCGGTGCTGTTCAAGGACCAGTCGGTTCACATGCTGACGCAGGACAAGGACGGCAACCCGCTGTTGCGGCCGGTGTCGGACAGTGCGGGGGCGGTGAACGACCTGGCGATCGCATCGTTTGAGGGTCGCGTCTACTTCCTCGGCGAGCAGGGGTTCTTCGTGTTCGACGGCGCGCGGGTGCGGCCGCTGTCGGACCAGATCAACGGCATGGTGGCGCTGCTGCCCCGGGCGCACCTCAACCGCTCCTTCGCGTGGGTGGACCGTGTGGAGCGCCGCGTGATGCTGGCGGTGGCTGCGGGTCCGGGCGTCGAGGTCAACGAGCTCTGGGCGATCCACATCGACTCGGGGGCGGTGACGCGGTCGACGGGGTGGGACCTGTCGTCGGCGGTGGAGTACGAGGGTGAGATCATTCTCGGCGCCACCTACGAGGCCAGCGGACAGGACGTCCACGACCTCGCACTGTACGGCGCATCGGACTCGGCCTTGGGGGCGAACAACAACGGGCTGTGGCGTCCGCGCTGGATGTTCCTGTCGGACCCGGACGCGGACAAGACGTTCACGCGGCTCGACCTGCACTACGTCCAGACGGGCGACATCACGGTGCAGGTGGTGTGGTACCTCGACTGGGACGAGCGGACGAGCGTCAACAGCGTCACGTTCAAGGCCCGGGACCCGGACTTCGCGTCGTCGCTGTGGAACCAGGGGGATTGGGGCGAGGGCGTCTGGGACGAGCGCCGCGTGCGTACGAAGCGCATCGACCTGAGCCGGCGGGAGACGCCTGGCGCGGAGGCCTCGCCGTCGCGGGTGACGGGAAAGGCACTGGGTCTGCAGATCGGCACGGTCGCGCAGAATGCGCCCTGGCGCCTCGTCGGGTTCCGGCTGTACTACGAGAGCCATGGGCAGCGCAACCAGGGGACGGACGTGGAGGCTGAGTCGTGACCGACGTGCTGCTTCGTCGTCTGGGCGCCGCGTTGGCGGACTCTCCGGCGCCGGTGTCCGACGGGGAGTTCGCCGCCGATCCGTTGCGCGCACTCAACTCGGTGCTCGCGCAGATGGGTGGCGCGCCGGTGCCGTCACTGGACGACGAGCCGGCGCTGCTGCGCGCCGTGGTGTTCCTCGAGGACTGGGCGGAGGACTGATGCACTACCGCCCGAAGTACCAGCCGCACGACGGCTACATCGCCGACGCGAACCTCGTGATGGAGGAGCTTCATCGCGCCGAGGACGTGCTGCGCAACCTCGACCAGAACAACATCGCCGAGGGCGTGGTTGCGACGTCCGATGCTGCGAAGCCGTCGACGGACATTGAGACGGTGACGGTGACGCACTCGTCCGGCTCGCTGCTGTTCGAGGAGTTGGCGAACGCCTGGACGATGCCGAGTGCCGTGGACGACAAGCGGTGGCGGACGTTGGTCGACGGGGTGTCCGGCGACGAGCTTGAGTTGACGTTCACGACGGTGCAGCCGCTGGACCTCGAGGTCGACCTGAACGGCACCTACGCCAGTGTGGCCTCGTCGGCGACGGTGGAGTTCCGGCTGCTGGTGGACGGGGAGCCGAGTGCGACCCGCTGCAACAAGGCCATTGTCCGCAGCGCGGGCACGGCGAAGCTCGTGTTCCACGTCACGGCGTCGTTCTTCCTGCTGCCGGGGAACCACACGGTGCGGGCGCAGGTGCGGGAGTGGTCGAACCAAGGCGGCACGGTTGAGTCCGCGTCGATGTTGGGGCGGGGGTTCGCGGCATGAGCCTGACCGACCGGATCCTGCCGGGCGACGCGCGCGACGCCACGCCCCTGCAGAACAACTTCAACGGGCTGGACACGCTGACGACGGCGATCGACAAGCGCCGTGTCCGCAGCGGCTCGTTCGATGCCTACCACCTGGCGTCGACGGCGGGTGCCTATTGGAAGCAGTTGGACTCGGCGTTGGCAGCGGGACCGACGGCGGCGCCGGCGGCGGGCACCAACCTCGTGAGCATCTCCAACCTGCCGTGCGAGGTGGGGGAGGCGGTCTTCGTGCGCGCGCATCTGCAGGTCGACGCGACGGGCGCCGGCCACGAGACGACGCTCGGGATCGCGGTGGACGCTGGCGGCCGCAACGGCGTGCGGACGGTGCAGTTCGACAGCGGCGAGTCTGACCACATCACCCTCATCTGGGCGTTCGTCGCGACGTCGACCACGCACACGCTGCATCTGCAGGCGGGTACCCACACCAACGACTCGCTGACGAACATGCGGATCGAGGCCATGGCGGTGCGGCGATGAGTGCCTACACCCCACCGACGTTCGCCGGCACCTGCGACCCGCAGGACTTCCGCGACGGGCTGACGGACCTGGCGACTGCGGTGAACGGCGCGGTCGACGGGACGAACCTGACGGCGACCGACGAGTTCGTGTCCCGCAACTTCCGCCGCGGCGCGAACGTGGAGACGTGGCGCGAGGGCAGCGACCAGTTGTCGACGTTCTTCAACGCCGTCTTCAACACTGCTGCTGCGCCTCCGTTGGGGTCCTACCAGAACCAGTACTGGGTCGACGGGTGCGGGGTGCGCTTCTACCTGCACGAGGACGCCCTGCAGCTGACGGTGCGCTCGAGCGTGGCGTTGACGTTCCCCAAGAGCCTGTGGGTGACCGGGGCGGTGACGGTGTCCTGGGACGTGCGTGCGCGGATCTACGTCGACGGCATCGCGGTGGGCACCGAGGCGAAGCGGGTGATGACGCAGAGCACGGGCGAGAAGCTGTCGATCTCGTTCGACCTGAGCATCGAGTTGACCTCGGGCGTCTTCACCTCGTCGGGGTGGCACGAGGCCGCGGTGCTGCTGGACTTCAGTAATTCGACGACGTCGCTGGCCACCTCGGAGAGTGCGCAGTTCAACTGCGGCGGCCGCGGAACTCTGGTCCGCGCGGTGTACGGTTGATTGCTCCTGTCAAGTCCGCGGAGTAGGTTTAGTTCATGAGCGTCCTGCAGTCCCGACTTCAGCAGTTGTTCGCCGGCGACGAGGGCGAGTTCGATCGCCGCTTCGGCCAGGTGTTTGACGAGCAGCAGCGCGCCCTGCAGATGCTGGGGCAGTTGCGGCTGTCGCGGGAGGCGGAGGCGATGCCGATGGACGCCGGCTCCGGCGCGCGCGGGGTCGACTTCGGTGCTCTGGGCCAGTCGCAGGGCCGTCGCTCTGGGGCGGCTGGGCAGTTGGTATCCGACGTGGATACCGCTGTGGGCCAGCGCCGCGACCAGGAACTCGCCCAGTTCATCCAGGCGCGCGATGCAGAGCGGGCTCGGGTGGCTGATCAGATCCGCCGCGCCGCTGCGGGCATCACCGAACTCGGGGTGTCGCAGGGCATGAACCTGGCGAACGTCGGGGTGCAGGCGAAGCGGGACAAGGACCGCGCTGCGCGGGACGATGAGACGATCGCCATGCTGCGCAGTCTCCTAGGAGGTGGGTGATGTCCAACGGCGACGGCTTCGGCTTTTCCGACCCGGCGTCTCGGACGCGGCAGGTGTCGACTCGTGATCGACTGCTCGACCCGGACCTCGTGTCGGACGACGACTTCGTCCGCATCATGGGGCGCGACGACTCGCAGTTGCTGCGGCAGCAGATCAGCGCCCAGGACATCTTCGACCGCCGCGTGCTTCCGGGCATGCGGGCGGACCTGCGCGGGGACCTGCGCGCCCAGACTGGCGCGGCGCAGCGAGCGCAGCGGCTCGAGGCGCAGCGCGCCGGGGACACCGCCCGTCAGGCTGGCCGCTCGGGCACGCGGTTTGAGGAGGCCCTCGACCTCGGCCGGCAGGCGGGACTGCGGTCCGCGCTCGCTCGTGCGCAGCGCGACCGTCGCGCTCAGTTCGCGGAGGACGTGATGGGCGAGCCGGGCAACCGGCTCATCCGCCGGACCCAGCAGGCGGCGAACGCCGCGGAGGACCGCCTGGAGGAGATCGGCCGGACTGTTGCTGCGGGCGTCGACACGCTGATGCAGATGGGCATTGGCCTCGGCGGCATGACCGAGGGTGGCGGCGGTGGCGGTGGCGGCGGTGGCGGTGGATTCCTGAGCCGCCTTGTGGACGTCGCGTCGGCTCCGCGGCGCGACCGGATGGACGCCTCGTTTGACCCCGGGCAGGTCGACCGGAAGTTGCAGGACGTTCCGGCGATGCAGTCGCTGCAGTCGCTGCAGACGTCGGTACCCTCGACGGAGGCTAGCGAGGACCGCTTCGTCCGGCTGCTGCTGGCCGCCCTGAACTCGGAGCCGTAGCCATGGCCCTCCCGACGGACAATCTGAGCGACGTCGCAGGCGCGAACGTGCTGACGGGCATCCTCCAGGGTGCGCTGCAGGGCGTTCAGGTCGGCGACCAGTTGATCTCCAACGCCCAGCGTCGGAACCTCGCCGAGCGCCGCACGCGCCTCGCGGAGGAGGCCGGCGCCCGGCAGCGGGAGATGCACGATCAGCGGATGGCTGCTGCGGCAGGCGCCCTGACCTCTGCCCTGTTCGGCGACGAGTCGGTCGACGAGGGGCTCGGCGGTGCGGGTGCGGCCCGTGGCTCGCGCGGGACTCGTGGTGCAGCACCAGCTGCTGCGCCCGGGCGTGACGACCTGCGTTCGGCTGCGGCCGCGGTCGACGCCATTGGTCGGGCGGAGCAGGCGATCCAGGCGGCCGACGCCGCCCGTGCTGCCGAGCAGGGCCGTGGGCCTGTGGCTGCACTGACCTCGGCATTGGGTGGCGCGACGCGCCGTGCTGCCGAACTCGGCGGTGTGGACATGGCCGCGCGCGAGGCCCTCGGCTCGATGCTGGTGCCCGACCCGGACATCATGGAGGGCGCGCCTGCCTACGGTCGTGGCGGTGCCGGCCGCAGCCGGGAGCACGCCGCGCTGCTGCAGGCCGCGGAGGGCGGGCGTCTCGACCTCGGCACCGACGACGGTGTCGGGCAGGCGTTCGGGACCTTCGAGAAGCCGCAGGGGGCACTGGTCCCGGGTCGCGCGCCGACCAGCCCGGACTCGTTCGGCGGGATGCTGAACCCGGCCGCCGCGGCCCTGGGGCTGGACCCGTCGACGGTCGTCGACCCGGGCGCCCTCGCGACGGCGGTGGAGGCCTACCGCCGCGGCAACCCAGCGGCCCTGCGTGCCATCTCCCGCCGCATTGGCCGAGACGACCTGACCGCCGACGCCCTCGATGGCCTGGCTGCCGACGTGAACCTGTTCAACTTCCGGGCCCGCGAGCACCTGCGTGGGCTGGCGGCTGCCGAGCAGCGGAGCGTGGAGGACGCCCAGGACTTCACCGACACGTTCATCCAGTTCCTGCCGCGGGTCGGGCTGACGGACGAGGAGGCCTCGGAGTTCGCGCCGGAGTTGGCGAAGCTGTACACGGCCGACCCGAAGAACGCCGGCAAGATGCTGGACGCGCTGTCGACGCTGGCGTCGAAGGGCATCGACCTCGAGGTGGCGAAGGTCGGGAAGAAGCCGACGGTCCGGTACACCTACCAGAAGGGCGACGAGTTGGACCGCCAGATGCGGACCATCAACAGCCGCCTGTCGGACGTGAACGACTCGCTGGACGCACTGCGTCGGAACCCGCCGAAGCGGCCGAAGTATCGGGAGGGGTATCAGGACCAGATCGACTCGCTGGAGGCCGAGAAGTCGCTGTACCAGACCCAGCTCGACACGCTTGTGACGACGGGCAAGTACATTCCACTCGACGTCGTGCGCCGGGAGTCCGGCACCCCTGCGCCGGGCAGGGCGTTCAGCCTGACGTCCGAAGTGAACCGGATCCAGGCGGAGTTCTCGTCTCGGGAAGAGCAGGCGGGCGAGGTGCGTCGGATGTTCAACGCTGGTGAGATCAGCAAGAAGCAGGCCGACGAACTCGTTGTCGCGTTCAAGCGGCGTGGTGCGGACAACACGGCACAGGTTCGGAACTGATGGCGGATGGGCAGGCCACTGGAGTCGACCCGTTCGACGAACTCGCCGAGACGTTGGCAGCGCCAACTGCGACGTCTGCGGTCGATGCCGTCGATCCGTTCGATGTCCTGTCCAGTGAGTTGTCCACAGCAGCCCCTGCCGACGACCGGCCAGATGAAGCAGTGCCTGCTGGCGCGGATCCGTTCGACGACCTGCTTTGGGGTGCGCTCGAGCCAGACCTGATGCCTTTCCAGCGGGAGCTCCGCTCGCTGGGCCAAGATGCGTTCCGCGGCGTGCCTCCCGAGAAGCTCCCGCGGGTCATCGAGATGTGGGACGAGTACGCGGCCTTGGCGTCGACGCCTGGCCGCACCCCCGAGGAGATGGCCGAGGACAACGAGCGGCTGGTCGAGCTCATGGAGTTCGCCGGGCTGCACGACGAGGTGCGGAAGGCGAGCAAGGAGTCCGGGTACATCATGACCGGCGTCTCGGCGCTCGGGGAGGCGTTCGACAAGCTCGTCGACCGCCCGACGCGCGCGTGGATGCGGACGCTGTGGGACACGCGGCGGACGGCGCTGGAGAACGACGAGCCGATGGGGCTGGGCGCCGCCGACCGTGAGCGCCTGAGCGGGATGTTGCTGCAGAACTACGAGGACAAGGCCCCCGGCGGCCAGGTGCTGCGCGACATGGTCGCCTACGTCCAGTCGTTTGGCACCACGGCCGAGGCCCTCAAGGACATGCGCCAGAAGCGCGCCGCGGCCCTGATGATGGGCGGCGCGTTCGACAAGCTGCGCGGCGTCGTTGGCGCCGGCCTGGCGTCGACCTCCGACCCGATGGGGCTGTCGGACGTGGTGCTCGGAACCGGCGGCGAGTCTGACGAGCGGACGCTGGCCCTGCGGGACGCGGTGAAGAACGCCGAGTCGTTGGCGGACCTGTTCGTCGGGGAGTCGGCGCGCGCGGCCACAGACGTCGGGTACGGAGCCGTGGGGGCGCAGCAGGCCCTGGCGAACCTGCTGCTGCACGGGTCGACGACCGAGGCGAAGGAGGCGTGGCGGGACGCGATGCGGGCGTCCGAGGAGGCGAAGGACGCCGGGGCCGTCGGCGGTCTGCAGGCTCTCGACTTTGCCGGCGAGGCGGCGATCAGCCCCTTCAACCTGCTGAACCCGACGAAGACCGTCGCGGCCGGCGTGAAGTTGACGAAGCAGGGCGACGACATCGTCCGGTCGCAGATCGCGAAGGCGGGCGAGGGTCTGTCGGGCCGGGCGCAGATCGACGCCGAGCGGGCCGCGACGACGGCGTTCGTCCAGTCTGTCGATGCGGCGTGGAAGGGCGAGTACCGGAACCTGCTGCGCGCGCCAGAGCACCTCGAGTTGCATCAGCATCTGCGGGGCGCGCTGCACGACGACGTGGCCGACGAGGTGTGGGAGCAGGCACTACGGACGGACGCTGCGCGCGGCGTGGTGACGACGGACCTTCTGGTGCGACCGGAGGCCCTGGCCCTGGGGCCGGACGGCCGCATGGTGCTGACGCCCGACGCCAAGGTGGACTTGTACGCGGACCTCGCCGACGAGGTGCTTGACGGGCCGGCGATGCGGGGCGCCCGCAAGGAGTACGCCCGACTGGTCAAGGAGGGCGACGAGGCTGCGGTCGACACGTTCCTGACCGAGCAGGCAAACCTCGGCGTGCGGCTGATGAACGAGGCTGCGCGCCTCCCTGAGGCGGGCCGGGCGGCGGCGCGTGAGGCCGTGAAGCGCCAGCTGCGGCGCGGCGAACAGGCCCGCCCGACCGGCGTCGCCGACCGACAGGCCCGCTGGGTGACCCGGCAGGCGACCGACGCCGACGCGCAGATCATCTCCGACCTCGACGCGGCCGGGTTCGCGGCCCAGGTGCTGCTCGCCCAGCGGCTGCCGGACGAGGTGCTCGGGCCGTGGGACTTCGTCCGCACCCAGGTCAACACGCTGGGTCGGCCGGACAGCACCCCGACGCTGCAGCGCGGCGGTCGGGCGGCGAACCGGCACCCGGCGTCCTTCGCGGCGGCCGAGCGCCTGCGGAAGCGGGACGCGACCCGGAAGGCCATGCAGGGCGTGGTCCGGGCGCGCGTGCTGGAGACGCTGCAGCGAACGACCCGCAGTGCGTCGGAGCGGCGGGCGGCGATGGACGTGCTCGAGCACGGGTTTCTCGACCTTGCGACCGAGCAGGAGTTGGCCGCCGTGTCGGGCCTGCGGGAGATCGAGGAGGCTCTTGCCGGTGGTCAGTTGCCGACGGGCGGCCCGGAGGCCCAGCGACTGGCAGCCGCCCGTCAGGCACTGGCTGACGCCCAGGGCGAGGTGGAGGGCGCCAACGAGGCCCTGCGCGCCTTCGACGAGTCTGTCGCCTCGATGTCGGCCGCCGGTCGGCCCCGGGGCGATGTCGTCAAGGAGGCACGCGCGAAGGTTCGGGCTCTGCGCCAGTCGAGCCAGCAGGTCGTCGAGCGGGAGTTGATCGCCCAGGGCGAGGCGCGCGCCATCGCGGAGTCTGCTGCCGAGACGGCTCAGATCGCCGAGGCCAACGCCCTGCTCAAGCGGGTGGAGGAGGCGCAGGCCGAGGGCAACCCAAGCATCAAGGTGGGCGAGTCGTGGCTGTCTCGGTCGGATGCGCGGAAGGCTGCCTACGCGGCCCGCAACGAGGCCCAGGGCATCATCGACGCGCGAGTTGCCGAGTACCGCCGCGGCGCCCGGGAGTTGGCGAAGCAGGCTGGGCTGCGGGCGGAGGAGGCGGTGGTGTCGGGCAGACGATCCGCCGACGAACTGGCCGGCGCCGACGCCGACCTCGCCGCCCTGAGCGACGAACTCGGCGGCGACCTCCGCAAGCACCGGGACGTGCAGGCGGCCCTCAGGGAGGCCCGCGACTCGTTCGGCGCCAACCAGAAGGCGGTCGAAGTGGAACTGCAGGGCGCCCGCGAGGCGTACCGTCGCGCGGAGTCGGCGAGGGCCCTTGAGGGGCTGAGTCGCACCGAGCGGCTCCGGGTCGAGCGGATCCTCAAGAACCCCGACCTGCACAGCGAGTCGGCCATGCGGCGCGCCCTGCGCGACTTCGACGAGGAGGCCCAGGGCCGGGTCCTGGAGGCGGCGCGGTTCCTCAAGGCGTTCTTCGATGACTACTACAAGCAGTTGCGGCGCGACGGCTACCTGACCGAGCACGACAAGGAGGCGTTCTTGACCCGGGTCGCGATCGGCGACTACGTCCCGGCACTGGTGCGCGAGTCGGAGACGGCGGCACTCAAGGCGATGTTCGGCGGGCAGATGCCGAAGTTCCGCGACCCGGTCAAGTTCCGGGCGCACGCGGGGACGATCAAGCTGCGGAACGAGTCGAAGCGCCGTGCGGTCGCTCGCCGCCTGGTCCTGCACCGGGCGCAGGTCGGCGAGTACGGAGACGCCTTTGTCGGGCGCAAGGACGCCCAACTCACCCAGGCGCTGCAGGATGCCGGCATTGATGTCGCCGACGAGGCGGGTCGAATCGCGAAGGAGGAGCTCGCCGACTGGGAGTGGCTGGAGACGGACCCGCTGCTCATCGCCGAGCGGTACGCCGCGAAGACGGACTCGACGCTGGCGACGAACCGCTATTTGTTGGACATGATCGACTTGTTCCCGCAGGGCCGGCGGTTCGGTCAGGAGATGGTGGCGGCTCGCAAGGTCCCCGGCGACAGGGCTCGCTCGGAGGCCGAGTTGGAGGTGGCGGCGCGGGCCGAGCGGGCTGGCTTCAAGAGGGTGTCGACCAGCAACTACTTCCAGGCGGTGCTGGGCAGCCGGAAGGCGCGCAAGTACCCGACGGAGTTGCTGGACTACGCGCGCGGGCTCATCGCAGACGGGCGCAGCACGCTCGAGGTAGCCGAGAAGCTCGCGGAGAAGGGTGTGAACCTGACCCGCGGCGAACTCGGCGCACTGAAGGCCCTGGAGAATCAGCCGCTGTTCCTCCCGGCTCCGGTGGTCGACTACATCAATTTCCGGTCGTCGTCGGCGCCGAAGTGGATGGCGGACATTGCCGACGTCGTCGGGGCAAGTTGGGGCGGGTTGCACTCGCTACTGAAGTCCTTCTCGACGATTGCCGCGATGGCCCACATTTCGGTCAACGTGATCGGCAACCTCTACAGCATCGGCCAGACGACGCTACGCGGGCTCGCCAACCCGGTGAACCACACGAAGGCGATGCTCATCTCGCTGGTGGAGCCGGGCTCTCCGCTGATGAAGCGGCAGGTCAAACTCGGCCGCTACGAGATGTCGATCGAGGAGTGGCAGGACTTCTTCAACGAGGTCGCCATCACCGAGGCCGGGGCGAGCACTGGATTCCTCGAGGAGCAGGTCGGCGCCGGGGCCGCCCGTGAGGGCGGGCTGAAGGACACGACGACCCGGGTCGCAACGGCGGCACTTGGTGGCGTTCTCGGGTTCAGTGCGGGCGGCCCTGCTGGCGGCATGCTGGGGGCCATGACGGGCGCGAGTGCGGGCGGTCTGCTCAATCGCCGACGGGCGGTGGGCCGCGCCGTGCCCGAGTGGGACGAGTTCCTGGCGCGCGTCAAGGAGGACCCGGTCACCGCCCTCAAGGGTCTGCAGCTGGGCACCCGCGGCGTCGGCACTGTGACGGGTGCCGTCATCGGGTCGGCCGTCGGAGCGCCGGCTCAAGGGGCGGCCCTCGGCGCGGCCATCGGCGGCGGGGCGACCCCCGGCTACATGAAGATGATGGCCGGCGTGAACCAGGCCGCGGAGTCGCAGGCGCGGGCCACGCTGGCTGTGGCGCTGCTCGAACAAGGAGTCCTGCTCGACGACGTCCCCATGCAGGTTGCTTGGGCTCTGCGCGACTACTCCAACCTGAACGAGTTGGAACGCAACGTGCTGCGTCCGCTCTCGTTCTTCTACACCTGGTCCGCCGGCAACCTCCGGTTCCAGGCGAAGTGGGCACTGGAGAACCCGCGCGAGGCCCGCATGGTCGCCGCCATGTTCAACGGGCTCTACAACATGCAGTTCTCCGAGGACGAATTGCGCCAGATCCCCGAGAACTACCGGCACAACCTGCTCCTGCGCGTCGCCGGGACCCGGGTCATGCGGATGCGCGGCAACCCGTGGGACGACCTTGTCGAACTCTTCCGGACGGACGGCATGGTGCCGGTCGGTGCACTGACCCGGATGCACCCCGCCATCCTCAGTGGCGTCGAAGCGTGGACGGGGCACAGTTTCTATTTCGACCGCCCGATCGAGGACATGACCAACGGCGCCTACTACAAGAACGCCCCGCCGGCGCTGAAGAAGTGGCTGGGCGTCTACTCGATGCCCGCCGAGGTCTTCGACGAGGAGGGACCGACTGGCGAGCAGGGCGTGAAGTGGAAGATCGACCGACCCGACCGCGCTTGGTTGCTGTCGAAGCTGCCTGGCACGCGACTGCTCGCCATCCTGCAGCAGGCGGTCGCTGAGTCCTACGCGCCGGCGTACGTCGAGACGGGCGAGGCGGGTCCGCCGGTGTCTGGTGCGGAGCGGCTCGCGACCATCGTGGGTGGGCAGCGGATCTCCGACGTTGGCCTCGGTACGGCTGATGCGGCGCGGCGTGTCGAGCGGAAGTTCGAGGAGTTGCTGCTCGAGGAGTTGGCCCGGAAGAACCCGGACATCGTGCGGCAGTTCCGGCAGTTGCGCCCCGAGGCGTTCGACGAGCCCGACGACCCCGAGAACTACATCGAGATCCTGCGGTCTGTGCTGGGCGAGTAGCCCTTGCAAATGACAGTTCGCCCGGGTTCTCTGGGTGTGCGACGCCCCGGACAGCGTCGGTAACCACGAGGTCCACACATGGCTCAGTTCCGCCACACCTTCATCCAGCCCGAGCTCGCTGCTGCCATCGAGGCAGGCAACGCCACCGAGTCCGCCGTGCAGACGGTGCGGGTTCTGGGCGACACGAGCGGCGACGGCATCCAGCGTGGCGCGCTTCTCGGGGCCACGATCAAGTGCGACACCGCGGACACCATCACGATCCGCTTCTACAACGACAGCAGCAAGACCATCATGCTGGGCGAGATCGATGCGGTCATCGCCGCGGTCAACACCTGGAAGGGTGCGCAGTTCGCGCAGCCGATTCCCTTCTGGGCTGGCTTGTTCTGGACCGCCGAGGCGGCTGGCGGAACGGGTCGTGACGTGCAGGTGTACCCGATGCTTCAGGCCATCGCGGGCACGGCGGGGTAGCCGATGTCGGCGACCATCATCAGCCCGGTCCCGCCGACGCCAGCCAACAGCGCGACCATCATCAGCCCGGTGCAGCCCAACCAGGACGGCGACTCCGACGCCTTCCTGACAGCTGTGCTGGCCATCTCCGGCCTGCTGTACATCTACCAGCCGCCGGATTCGGTGGGTTCGCTGTCGTCGGGCAACGACTCGATGGTGGACCGCCAGGAGACGGGGACGACGGGCACTGTCGGCACGTCGGCGGCTGATGCGTCGATCGTCAACTCGGGGTTCTCGACGGACTCGCTGTCGCGCGCACTCGTCCGCGACG
>Ga0208149_1000034_pt1 | contig 51332 bp, 62 predicted proteins | sample DEB08_DNA_15_FD_184533 | JGI IMG/M metagenome (GOLD analysis project Ga0208149, IMG submission 184533) | Aqueous microbial communities from the Delaware River and Bay under freshwater to marine salinity gradient to study organic matter... | ecosystem: Environmental > Aquatic > Marine > Coastal ... | reverse complement strand
TAGACACCCTAGTAGGAAATTACTTAAAGATACCTGCAAAGTTGCAGCATCTTTTGGTGCGAAAGCTGTCATTGTTCATGGAGGATCAGTAGGTGAAGGTGGAGATATTGGCGAGGGGTATGAAAACTGGAGAAAAGCAATAGAACATGTTGAAGATACCGGTATGAGGGTTTTAGTAGAAAATACTGCAGGAGGAAAAAACTCTGTTGCTCGATACATGGATTCTATTGAACGACTCTGGGAAGTCATTGGTGACCTTAATGTTGGACTTTGTTTAGATACTTGCCACACTTGGGCGGGAGGTATTCCAACTGAAGAAGCAGTAAAAGGATTTAAAAAACTTACCAAAAAAATAGACCTCGTACACTTCAATGACTCCAAAGATGGATTTGAGAGCAGTAGAGATAGGCATGAAAATTTAGGAAAAGGTAATATTCCAAAAGCAGAGCTTGAGTATGTTATCAAGAACTGTAAATCCGACATAATTGTAGAAACACCTGGAGGACTTGAAGCGCAGAAGAAAGATATTGCGTGGATAAAACGACGTCTTAAAAAATGAATTACTTACCCTCTAATCTCTCATTCGAAGATGGAGTTGCTCACATAGGAGATACTTCATTACTTGATGTTGCTAAAGAATACGGTACTCCTCTTTATGTTTATGATTGGGAGCATTTAAAAAATAATATCGACTATTTTTCAAATGCATTTGGTTCAGATACCTTATTTAGATATGCTGCAAAAGCATTTATCTGTAAAGCCTTAGTAAAAGAACTACACGATAAAGGATGGGGAGTTGATGTTGTCTCTGGCGGTGAGATGGCAACTGTACAATCAGTCACTGGAACTTTAAAAAACACATTATTTAACGGGACTTATAAAAGCATTGAGGAGATAGAGTTTTTCATGCAGAACGAGGGTGGACATATCTCCATTGATAATCGTTATGAAATTCCCATGTTGGAAGCTGTAGCTTCTAAATTAGGTAGGCAACAACCAGTTATTATGCGTATCAATTTAGATGTTGGGGCAGAGACACACCCAATGGTCTTAACCACTGGATATGATCAGCAATTTGGTATCTCCATTGGATTTGCAGAAGAGGCTTTAAAACAGATTTACGATGCACCTTCTTTATTATTTTCAGGTATTCATGTTCATATTGGTAGTCAGATTAAAGATCCTGAGCGTTATCAAAAAGCAATGAGTGAATGTGCAGAGTTTCTCTACAAACATCGGGCCGCCATTCAAGCAGAAGTTGTCTTTGATGCTGGAGGCGGATTCTTTTCACCTTATGCAGGTGATGAAGTAGACCATGAATTAAAAGTCTACGCTGATGCTATTCATGCTGGAATTCAAGAACATTGGCAAGATGTTTATAGGGTTATGATTGAGCCGGGAAGAGCATTAGTCAACAATCCAGGGGTTATTCTCTACACTGCCGGTGCACTTAAAGATGATAGAGGAGAGAAACCCTATATTCTTGTTGACGGGGGTATGTCTGATAATCCTAGACCAGCATTATATGGAAGCGAACACAAACTTTTTAATATCTCTGGTGGAAAAAATGGAGAAGACATGGTGCATGCTGTTTCAGGAAGACACTGTGAAAGTGGTGACTTACTGGTAAAAGACGCAATGCTACCAAGTGATACCCAGTCTGGGGATATATTGATGTCAACCTCAACTGGTGCATATACTTTTGCTATGGCTAGCAATTACAACAGAGTGCCAAAGTCAGGTGTAGTTGCAGTGACTAATGGTGGTGTGGTGGAGTTAGTTAATAGACAGAGTTTTCAAGATACATTTATTAACGATATTTAATTTTTTACAATTAGTGTTTCAATTAAATAATAAACAATAACAATAAAAACTATCACTCGTGTTAGGTCAATGAGGGTTTCCTTAAGAGGCTTACCATTTAACATATTAAAATTATATAAAAATGTTATTCTCTATATGTGAAAAGCAAAATTAAATTACTTGTAGCAACTCTTACTTTTTCAGCACTCTTTCTTTTTTGTCAATCAGCACCTACTACTTACGATATGACTGGTTACATTGTGGACACAAAGGTTAATAGTAGTGGTGACATTACAGTCCTAGTAGATGGTCGCAGTATTGAAACAGATCAACTGACTATCAGTGACTATGGTTGGGCTCATATTTCTGACAACACAGACATATATCTTAATGGTAAAAAAGTCGACACATATCCATTTATTGTTGATTCATCTATTTTGGTTTACGTTACCTATGATGGCCTTGTTGCAGAAAGCTACCCAGTTCAAGGTGGAGCAAAATCTATATCTATAGAAGATTAAATTTTATCCACAGCAACCTATAAACCCTACATACATAAGCTAAACATATGAAAATAGCTTTAATCACAGGAGCAAACTCAGGACTGGGTTACGCAAGCACACAAGCATTACTCAAAGAAGATTATTACATATACATGGCGTGTCGCTCAGAAGCAAAAGCACTAGAAGCTATCAATACTTTTGATTTGGAACTAAGAGAGAAAGTTGAGTATATATATTGTGACCTTTCTTCTTTTGACTCAATACGAGCATGTGCTGATCATATTCTTAAAAATGAAAAACAATTAAACGCTTTAATGCTGAACGCAGGATTGATGGCAACACCCCCAAGTGAAACTAGTGATGGATATGAAATACAAATTGGAGTGAATGTACTTGGACATGCCTTACTTGCAGAGTTATTATTTCCACTTATTAAGACAACGCCAGATGCTCGTGTCGTTACATTAAGTAGTGTGGCAAGTAACTCTGGGCGACCACTCCAAAAAGAAATGTTTAGTCTTTCAGAAAATTATCGACCATGGCAGACATACTCCAATTCAAAATTAGCGGATTTATTTTATGCAAAAGCATTAGCTAAATATTTTGAAGAACAAGATATTAATGCTCGATCAATTGCTGCTCACCCAGGAGGGACTGCTTCGCAGTTACAAATAAATACTCGTAAGATGGGAGGAGTAGGTATAAGTGGACCTTTCTGGGTATATGTAATGAAGTTTTTTGGAATGACAATCCATAAAGGTGCCCTATCACAATTAATGGGAATCCTTTCTGATGATGTAAAAAACGGAGATTATATTGGTCCAAAAGGTTCTCCTTCTGCTTTTAAAGGAGACCCAAAAGTTATCGAAAATTACTCACCCAGCAATAGTACTTTAGATGATTTTCGAACCTTGCTTAAAACAGAACTTGATTTAAAACACCTCTAAAAAGATAATCTATACGCACAAGCCTTTAAAACTATAGACGAAGTCAATTTAAAATATTTCTATGAGTAAATTTTTCTTAGGACTTACATTTATCATTGTTTTTCAGTTCGCTATTGTTGGCCTAGTAATTGGCGCAATTGCAAGACTTTTAATACCAGGACCTAACCCAATGACTTGGGGAAAGACTGCAATCATCGGTATAGCTGGTTCATTTTTTGGAGGAATTATTGCGTCAGTTCTTGGGCTAGAGGATTTATTTGCTACCTTAATCCAAGTTGGTTCTGCTGCAACAATAATCCTGTATCTTGAAAGACGTTAGCTTATAACAAATTACAGAAATATTTTTTTGCATCAGTTAAATAAAATTTGTAGGATTGAATGATGGGAACTTAAGCCCATCTACCTCTGTTCTAATTAATAAATTTTGAATCTTTAAAAAATCTTATAGTATCTGATATTGTTTCCACAATGGGACGTGGATAATGACCAAGTTCATCTTTAGACAACTTGCTTGGAATATTTTTATTTTGCACTTTAATTGTATGAATTGAGTCTAGAGTAATCGCACGTGGAGAATTGCTCATAATTGACTGTAAGAAATAAAAAGGAAGTGATAAATAAATTGTGAAAAAAGGAATGGTTCCCCGTAAGAGCTTCTTGCCCAACTCGTCTGAGATAATATCAGCCATGTAAACAAAGTCCATATAATTACCTCCAACAATATAATTTTGTTTACTTCTACCTTGTTCTACACAGTTTACAGCGGTTGTACACAGATCACGTACGTCTACATAGTCATAGCCAACATTAATGCTATAAGGTCTTTTTCCGTTTGCAATCTTTATAAATTCTTGTCCAAACAAACTAGGTTTAAAATCGTTAGGTCCAAATATGCCAGAGGGGTGGATTATCGATGCATCTAAACCTTTGTTACAAAAATCTAAAACAATTCTCTGCGCATCTGCTTTTGACAAATCATAAGGCACTGTATTTGGATCAACAACAAGTGGTCTATCTTCTAGCAGTGGATCATCTAATGGTTCTCTTATAAAGGCATCTACGGATGAAAAGTGAATTAATTTTTTTACATTATGCTTTAATGCCATTTCACAAACATTCTTTGTGCCATCTACATTTACAGAGCGAATAAGATTTCTATTCTTTCTTTCTAAACTTATAATCGCTGCAGTGTGAAATACAACATCAACGCCTGCAAAAGCTTTATCTAGTGATTCTATATCTGTGACACTACCTTTAAACAGCTCTACGTCATAACCATCAAACGCCCTGTGGTCTCCATCAAAATCGATACAGCGTACTTTATAATCTCGGGCAGTTAGTTCTCTAACTAAATTAGCTCCTACATGTCCCGATCCACCAGTTATGAGTGCAGTTTTCAATATTTCCCTTTTTTCCTTAAATATTATTTTAGATTCAGTTAATATTGTTTGACGATGGAACGAAAAGTATATTTATTATGGTTTGGACAGACAGTCTCTTGGACGGGTTCGGCTATGTCTTTTTTTGCAATTGGAGTCTGGATATATGAAACAACTGGAAAAGCCAGTGCTCTCTCAACAATTTTATTCATTGTTGCAATAGTTGGAGTAGTTACAGGACCATTTGGTGGAGTACTAGCCGATAGGTTTCCAAGAAAGACACTCATAATTATCTTTGATTTAACAATTGCAGTCCTGATGTGTGTTATTGGGTATTTTGCATTGAATGACATTTTGACACTCCCTCTTTTAATACCATTTGCATTAGCATTTGGAATCTTTGAAATAGCTCACTGGACAACATGGAGTGCTTTCTTAGGAGATGTTGTGAAAAAGAATGAAGTAACAAAAGTCTCAGCTTTATTTGAAAGCGCAGAAGCAATTTCTGTTCTAATTGGTCCACTAGGAGGAGCTTTCATCTACTCATTCTTTGGACTAACAGGTGTGATACTTGTTGATGTAATATCTTGTCTATTTGGAATTGCAACAATTACTCTGTTCAAAAACAAAAAAATTGAAACAAAAAGCGAGTTAACCTTTAAAAATATATATCTCGATTTAGTTGAGGCGTACAACTGGTTAAAAAAACAAAAAGGACTACTTAGCTTAGTTCTTATTTTGGCAATTTGTAACTTTCTCTGGGGCTTTACACAAGTCTTGCTACCTCCGATGATACTGAGCTTTACCGACGCAAGAGGGCTTGGTATTGTCGAATCGAGTATTGGAGTAGCTTTTCTCTTCGGTTCAATGATCTCACTTCGATTAGCTGATAAGCTTCAGGGAAATTTAAAAGTCGCTATATATATGGGACTTTTAGGAGGCTTAAGCTTAGTTCTAGGGTCGATCCGACCAAGCATTATTCTACTGTGTATCCATGGGGTAATAGGTGGAGTTAGTGGAACTGTACAATACACTGTTTCCTCCGGAGCATGGTTAGCTATTACTACAGAAGATATTAGAGGTAGGGCGTTGGCACTAAGGGGTACAATTGCCCAAATGTTAAGGCCAATAGGCGTGTTAATTGCTGGTCCATTAGGAGATTACTTAGAGTTTGATTTTTATCCAAATAATGTTGACTTACTATCTCCAATTGTAGGTCTGGGTCCTGGAAGAGGATATGCACTTCTATTTTTTATAGTTGGAGTGGTTTATGTAGGAATATGGGTTGTAAATTTAAATAACAAAAACTTAAGAACTCTCTCAAAGCAGGTAAAAGAGATAACAAAAGATAGTTAGCTGAAAAATTGTTAGTAATTTTCCTTACAGTTATATTTTCCTTAATTTTCCTTTGGAACTTTCCAAATTTTACAGTATTGGTTGCTATTATTGGATTGTTTTTAGCAATCAATTGGTTGTTAAAAAATAATAAGTATTACAGATGAAAAAAACATTAATTTTATTACTTTTAGTATCTTTTTGTGGAGGTTCAGAGGAATCTCTACCATCTTCAGTTGATGAGAAAACACAAACAGTTCAAGAGGAATTTGCTGAAGAAGAAAATCAGGTACTTGAGGAATCAAAATTAGTAAAAGAAGATTCAGTAAATTCAATTTTTTGGGGAGCTACAGATGCTAAGCCGGAAGTATATGCTGCCTCTGACGTTTCACAAGCAACTATTGACATCACTGTTGAGTGGGTTGACAAGGCTATAGGATATTGGGGAAACTATGGACCACTTGAAATTTGGATTGTTGGTTCTGGTCGTGATGAAGTAATATCATTAGACGAAAAATGGTGTGAAGTACGATCTGAAAAAGACCCAACTTGGAATAAAGAATGGGATTGTGCAAACGGAGATCCTTATGGAAGTGGTAATGGCTGGTCTCCATTTTATAGATACATTGATGATGGAGGAGCTGCTGTTAGTTCATATATTAGAGATTATTTAGGATATTACTTTAACGCGCTTGTCATGTCTGCCAAGTATCCAGGTCCTGAAGAAGATGACTATAAAAAAGTAGTTCTTCATGAATACTTCCATGTTTATCAGCACGCAAACCTATCTATTCCAAGTACAGATACAGATGGTGATTGGAGAACTAGTAATCGTAATGTGTATTTCAATGGTGATGAAGTACAGGTTCCATTTTTGATGGAGGGTGGAGCAGAATATATGGCACAGTACTGGTATTCAAAAGAACCAGGAATCGATCCAGGATACCTCAAACAAGAAATGGAGTATAAAGCTCAGACAATTAGTACATACCTCAATGATGGAAGAAGCTTAAGAGAGTTAGGGTATAACGAATCATTCCAAAGCTACGATGTTTTAACTTGGTTTGTCGCTTATTTGGTTCACACCACAAGTGAAGAGACGTTCAGAGTTGACTTTTGGACACAAATTGAAGATCTTGGATTTGAAGAAGCTTTCAAATCTAATTTTGGAAAATCAGCTGATGAGATGATTGCTGAGTTTGATGTTTGGGTTAGTCAGCCTGTTGAAGTTTTACTGGAGATAATTCCCTAACGGAATTTATCAAGCCAGCCTTTTCTCCAAGCAAAAAAAACAACTGCACTCAGAAGTATTCCAGAAAAGAATGGTGGAATCCTTGATAAAAGAGTCACAAAAGCAGAAATTAGTAATAAATAATCAACATATCTCCAAAATTTATTCGACAGACTTGGTATGAGATTAAAATATCTGAAAATAATTAAAACTAATCCAGAGGCTAACAAATAATACATTCCTTTAAGTATAGAATTGAAGGAGTTAAAAAATTATGAAAAAACTAGCAATTGTTACGGGCGCAAACAAAGGTTTAGGGCTCTCTGTTGCTCAGAGATTAGTTCATGATAACTACAAGGTTATTCTTGCTTGTAGGGATAAAACAAAAGGACAACAGGCTGAAAAGTTTTTAGGAGAAAATGCAACATTTATAGAGTTAGATCTCTCAGATTCTATAAGTATAGATAATTTTTCTAATGAAATTTCTCAATCTTATAGCGGAGTGAATGTTTTGTACAATAATGCTGGATTAATTTATCAAGATTTCAATCTTACAGAAGAGGGATTTGAGTCAATGATTGCAGTGAATTATTTTGGAGCATATAGGCTCACACTAAGACTTCTAGATAATCTTCTTGAGAACAAGGGAAGGATGGTACAGGTTTCAAGCCTTTCAATGTACCTCGCAAGAAAAATGCAACTAGAAAATCTTCACAGAGAGGAAAATTATTCTTCAAGTACTCGATACAACTTAACCAATTTGTATAGGTCAATGTTTGCTTGTGAACTTGAAAAAAGAACTAGTAATAAAGTTTCCGTCGCAATTGCTCATCCAGGTATAACAAAATCAAGACAATCTAGGCCGTATAAAGTTACAAATATAAGGAAATCAGGCTTCACTTATATATCTACAAACATTAACACAGGAACGGAACCCATTCTCAAAGCAATTAACTCAAAACACACATCAGCTAAAAAAATATATGCACCAAGTGTTTTTGGTATTTACGGAAATCCCACAACAAAAAAACTTAACAAACTTGTTTATAAAGATGACTTGAGGGAAAAATTATGGAGTTATACGGCAGAAGAGTTAGGCCTAGATTTATAAATCAATACTAACTTTTCTTCATTAACTCAAACTTTTGGTATAACCCCAAACTGAATAGTTATCTAAATTAATAGATCTTTCATTATGCTTATCTAACGCAGCAACAATCTGTGCTCTGTGCTCGCCTGCGTGAAAAATCATCTGAGAGAGAACCTCGGAGACTTTTGCAGTTTGTTCACCTTTTGAAGTTGTGTAGGTAAACTCCCCATCTTCTCTATCAACATTTTCTATTAAGCTTTTATCGATTCTCTTAAGTTCTGTAAGAAGCTCATCTATCATTTCTGAACCTTCAGTGTTTTTTAATTCAAAACGGGAAAAAGGATCACCATTTAATCTCTGCCCATATAAGTGTGCAGCTCCTGCGATGTGAATCATGATTGTTTTAACAGTCCAATCAGGGTCGACAACATAATAGTCCAGAACTTTATCATCTAACTTTTGCACTTCTTTGTAAATTTCTTGGTTAGCCCATGCCATATGGTTTGCCATTAACTCTAGTGATATCATTTTTCCTCCAGTTCGGATATTCGTCTTTCTAAGTCGTTAATTGTAGTCTTTAAATCCCCTATATCGTCTTGATTCTCTGCAGAGCGAACATATCTTTCATTTTGCCACTTCATTCCCCATTTGGTTACCCCTAAAGAGAAGACGGTGATGGGGACCATCACGAAAAGTGCTTCATAATCGCCACTAAAAATAATTGCCCCATTGATAACACCAAAAACTGCATACATGACATACATAACAACTTTTTCTATTGTTGTGACGAATCGTTTTTCTTTACTTGCTTGTGAATCCATATGATTAGGGTACCAATTTGAATAGAATATATTTATGAAAATAATCGTAATTTGTACCGGAAACACTTGTAGATCACAAATTGCAGAGGGTTTACTTAAAAGTAAGTACCCGGAAGCTGAAATTTACTCAGCAGGAACACATCCAGAAACACAAGTGAACCCTTACGCAGTTCAAGCAATGGCTGAAGTTGGTTACGACATCAGTAAACAGTATCCAAAATTAGTTAATGACTTCATCCATAAGGAGTTTGATTACGTACTTACTGTCTGTAATTCAGCGCAAGAAACCTGTCCCGTTTTTCCAAATGCTAAAAATAGAATACATAATTCTTTCGTTGATCCCAGTAGGTCTTCTTATGATTCTGATGAGCATGCTTTAGAGGTTTATAAAAATACAGTACAAGAAATATCAAACTGGATAGACAACCTTAGCTTATGAGGCCTAATCTAACAGAAAAGAGGACACATGAAAAAATTTCTTAAATGGGTGATTGTTACACTCATAGGCTTACAGGCAATTGTAATAATTGCGGGGATAGTAATTTTTAGAATGCCTCTTCCTGACCATGAGATTGATGTCACAGGTCTACCTTTAACTGATTTTGTCGAAGTGATTAGAGATGAAAGAGGGATACCGCATATATATGGAACTAATGTTGACGACATACTTTTTGCCCAAGGATATGTACACGCTCAAGATAGATTTTGGCAACTAGAATTTTGGAGCCATCTAAGTACAGGTCGTTTAGCATCTTTAATTGGAGAACCTGGTGTTGGTGCAGATTTATTATTTAGGACATTTGGTTTTCATAAAGTTGCTCTTGAGGAGTATGAAAACCTAGAGCCTGAATTCAAGAATGACCTAATAAACTATACCGCTGGAATTAATGCTTATATTGAATCAAGACCACAAAACAGATTAAGTCTTGAGCATTTTGTACTTCAGTTTTTAAACCCAGACTACGTGGTAGATACCTACAAACCACACTATCCATTAGCCTGGGCGAAAATGATGGCTTATGATTTGAACGGGAATTATAGATCAGAGATATCAAACTCAAAAACATACAATACATTAACCCCAGAAATAGCAGATTTACTTGTTCCACCATTCCCAGATGAACACCCATATATAGTTGAAGAGTGGGAAGGGAAAGGCTCTTTTGCCTCTATTGGAAAGCCAAAAAATTTCCAACAGATGACTCAGTCCTTTTTTATTAAATATGTAACAAAAGATATGCAGACAAACCAGTCATTAGGGTCTAATTCATGGGTAGTAGACGGTACGCATACAGATACAGGAATGCCACTCTTGGCCAACGATCCACATTTATCAGTGCAGCTGCCTGCAATCTGGTATGAAAATGGTTTACACTGCTTCCCTAAAAACCGTGATTGTGAATTAGATTCAGTCGGATTTTCATTTGCTGGTTCACCTTATGTGATTATTGGCTACAACAGTGATATTGCATGGGGATTTACAAATATGGGTCCAGACGTACAAGACTTATTTATTGAAAAAATTAATCCTGGAAATGAAAATCAATACCAAGTTGATGATATCTGGATGGACATAGAGAGAACAACTGAAATAATCGAGGTTGCAGGTTCGGAACCAATAGTGATTGAAGTAAGAGAAACACATCACGGGCCAATTGTTTCAGATAGAAGTTTCCCAATAAATCTAACTTCCGAAGACGGAGAAAGTACTTTTAGAGAAGAAGCAAGGATTAGCTTGCCTGATGATTTTGCAGTCTCACTTTCATGGTCAGCTTTAACTCCAGGAAAAACTTTCGTAGGAATTAGAGATTTCAACTATGCATCAAACTGGGAAGAATTTAGAGAGGCAACTAAGAAGTTCCATGTTCCTGCTCAAAATTTACTGTACGCAGATAGAGATGGCAATATCGCATATCAATCACCTGGAAAATTACCAATTAGAAGAGAAGGTTTGTTGGGAGATTTGCCAATAGAAGGTTGGTTAAGCGAAAATGATTGGCAGGGATTTGTTGCTTTTGAAGATTTACCGTATACATTAAATCCATCATCGGGATATATTATCACTGCAAACCAGTCAGTTCATCCAGAACAACCATGGCCAAATTACTACTCAAGAGGTTATAGAGCTAAAGCTATAGAAAGAGTTATTAATCAGTATATGGCAGATAAGATCTCTGTGGATGATATGCAAGCTATGCAAATTAACAATTTTGATTACTCAGCTGCCTATGTCTTACCCTATGTTTTCAATAATGTGTATATTGATTCACAAGTACTGACCGAACTTAAAGAGTGGGCAATAAGCGAAGAAAAATTTGAAATGAATATTGAGTCTACAGGAGCAGCTGCTTGGGCAGTATTTTATAAAACTTTAGCTGAACAAACTTTTGAAGAATTAGTGGTCTTCGACAATGCTGGTAATGAGATATCACTTCAACCAGGTAACTCTGATTCAACATCTGAAATATTTAGAACACTGCTTAATGACCCGAATCATATTATATGGGATGATGTGAACACATCAGGTAAGGAGAATTTAACCGATATCTTAGAAAGAACACTAAATATTTCTGATAAGGCAATAGTTGAGATTTTTGATTCCTCAGACAACAAAGACTGGGAGTGGGGAAAAATACATACTATTACTTATCCAACAAACTTACTAGGAGAAGCAGGAATCCCTATACTCACAGGTCTAGTAAATATTGGCCCTGTTGAAACAAGCGGATCTAATTTTGCCATAAACTCAACAGACTGGGGTTTCGGAGATGATTTTACAATAGGGAGTTACCCTTCTATGAGAATGGTTGTTGATCTGAGTAACTTAGATAATTCAAGAACTGTACTTCCATCAGGACAATCTGGTCATGTCATGTCTAAGTACTATGATGACCAAGTTGATAACTGGATAGAAAATGATATGTATACAAATTATTTTTCACGAGAACTAGTTGAATTAAACCAAAAAGATTTAATGTACCTTAGGCCTTAATAGATTTTTCAGTTCTAAAAAAATTAAAGAAACTCAAGGTCGCAACGGCACAAAGTAAATGCCAGATCATATGTGCTTGTAGCCACGAATCTGGTTCACACCATGGATGTTCTGGAACACCAGTTTCCCAAATCAGCAAGGCACCAAAGAAAGATGCCACTCCAATAAAAAACCAAGGAGTGTATTTTCTCTGAGTTCCCCTATCGAGGTTTGGAATAAATGCCGGCATGAAATAAAAAAGTATTTCCCAATTTTCCTGAAAGTCTTGTAAAGATTCGATTACAGGACTTCCAAAAAGTTCTTGGGTTAACAAAACAGTTAGGCCGGAAAGCAACCTTCCATATATATTGGGTAGTTTTACTAATACTTCTGTAGCAATCCATAAACCAATACTGAGCTCAAATAAGTCAACTCCAATCCCTAATCCACTATCAAAAAACCAGTAGCTAAAGGCATAGTAGAGTAAAAGTGAAGAGTAAGTCACAAAAAACATACGCGAAGAGAACTTTGTGAGTCTTTTTAAATTGTATATCCACAAAATTAGAATATAAGAAATCATTGATACATTATCTAACCAGGCACCAAATTTTGTGTGCGTTCCATGCATTGCCATTGAAGCTGGCCCTAAAAATGTTGATGCTGATGCATATAAAAGTGCTATTTTGAAGGATCCAAACAGAGGAGAGTTTCCCTGGGTGGCATCTTTTGAAAGTCTAAAAAACATATATAAGCCAACAACAACGAAACCTAGATTCCCAAGAGTGTTGGCTGGTTCTCTAAAAAAACCTGCACTTACTCGTTCACACCATCTAGAAATTTCTCCTATAGCTTGTTCATTTTCTGCAGCTGGTCCCCAACCGTTATATCCGAAAACTAGGAACAACAGAAAAGTTGCAACGACAGATATTAAAGCAAAAGAAAATGGATTGAGCTTATTTTTTTGCAGCATTTAAGGCAGATTCTAAATCACTAATTAAATCTTCGGTATTTTCTAACCCAACAGAGATTCTTACAAGGTCATCATCAATTGAAGCCTCTGTACCTTCAGCAGAGTCATGGGTCATCAGTCGTGGTAATTCAATCAGGGACTCAACTCCACCAAGGCTCACTGCAAGTTTAAAAAGATCTAAATTTTCCCAGAATACTTTAAGATCTATATGTTCTTCAACATTAAAACTTAACATTCCTCCAAACATGTCCATTTGTTTTTCAGCAACTGAGAAATGAGGATTAGTTTCTAGTCCTGGATAAAATACTTCTTTGATATGTTCAGAGCTTTCTAAATACTCAGCCAATTTATGTGCATTTGCTGAGTGCATTGCAAGCCTAGGACCTAATGTATACAAACCCCTTTGACAAAGGTAGGCATCAAACGGAGACATAATTGCACCGCTAGTTTTTTGATATTCGAATAATATTTCCCATGCTGTCGCATTATTAGTTGTTACAACTCCACCAAGAGTATCGCTGTGCCCCCCTATATATTTTGTTGTTGAGTGGAAAACAATATCAACCCCATGTTCTAGGTGTCTTGTTATAAAAGGAGATGTAAAAGTTCCATCAGCAACCAGGTAGGCGTTACTTTTGTGTACTATTTCAGCGTATTTACTGATATCAAATATATTAATTTTTGGGTTAGAAGGTGATTCAAACCAAACTAATTTAGTTTTTTCGTTAATAAGAGAGTTTAATTTTTCTTCGTCATAAAGGTCACAAAAATTAACTTCAATCCCTCTTTTTGTCATAACTTGTGAAAAAAATCTAGTAGTTCCACCATATACATCTTTTGTAATTACTACATTTTCACCTGGTTTAACAAGCTCTCCTATGAGTGTTACAGCAGCCATTCCTGATGCCATTCCGAACGAATGCATAGATTCAAAGTCTTCTACTCCCTCAAGAGAGGCCATAGTTCTTTCAAACAATTCTCTAGTTGGATTACCACTCCTTCCATAAAAATATTCATATTCTCCAGGTTGAGAATTTTCAAAGGTTGTTGATAAGTGGATTGGAGGCATCACATCTCCAGTAGGTAATTTCACTCTTTTTTCAGTATGAATTGCCTTTGTATTCATACCATAATTTTTTGATTTCCCCATAGAAGGAGTCTAAAAGTAATCGAATAATATTGCAGAAAAATACTCTGTTTTTATCTTGTTGAATCACAAAAAATCTTTTAATTTGAGTACATGGTAAAAAATATATATATCGCAGGTCCATTGTTCAACGTTCATGAAAAAAAATACTTGGAAGAGATAGCAGCAGCTTTAGAAGGAGCTGGATACGATTGTTTTCTTCCACATAGAGATCAAACTGGAATTGATCCTGATGAACTAAAAGATAATAATATGTCACAATCTACAAAAGATATAATCTTTAAAACAGATGTGGATGCATTAGATCAAGCAGACTTAGTGGTGGCACTTGTAACAGGTCAAGATATAGATTCGGGAACTGCATCTGAAATAGGATACATGTATGCAAACAAAAAACCTGTAATAGCTATTACTGCTTGGGAAAGAAGATATAGAAATTTGTTTACCGAAGGAATGTTCAGTTCTAGCGTAAATAAAGTTAGTGAATTACTATCAGAGATTCAAAAGTACGAGAATTAAGTAGAAACAATAATTTCTTTAAACCCTCTTATTCCAAATGCACCGGTTCTGATGGGCTTTTCAACTAAAGATATTTGATTTTTGAAAAGATTCATAAACGAAACTTCTAGCTCTAGTCTTGCTAGGTGAGCTCCAAGGCAAAAATGGACTCCACCCCCAAAACTAGTATGACTTAAGTTGTCTCTGTGAAAGTCAATTTCTTCTCCATTTTTAAATGCTAGTTCATCTCTATTTGCTGAACCAAGAAGGATGGCTACTTTTGAATGCTTCTTAAGTTCAAAATCTCCTAAATTAGTATCTTCTAGTACCCATCTTTGAAAAAACTGAAGAGGACTATCCCACCTTATTAGCTCTTCAATTATTTTTTTGATTTCAAACTTTTTATCCAAATCTTTGGTATTAATTTCATTTTGTCTTAAGGCAACAATAGAGTTACCAATTGTATTTACAGTTGCTTCATGACCGGCATTTAGAAGTAGAATAACCGTGCAAATAATCTGATCTTTTGTTAACCTCTGATCATTTTCTGTTACTTGTGAAAGTCTTGAAATCATATCATCACCGGGTTTTTCTATTTTTTGTTCAATTAATTCGCTTATGTAGAAGTAAAAATCTTTAGCTGCAGTTTCAGCTTCTTCAGCACTTGTATCTGAGACTTCAAGGTCATACATTTTTACAATCTTGTTAGACCAGTCCAAAAAATTATCATACTGTTCTTCAGGAACCCCTAAAAGTTTTCCTATCACTGATACAGAATAGGGCTGTGCGTAATCAGCTAGTAAATCAAAATTACTACCCTGTAGATTGTTTAAAAGATCAGCTGACTTATTTTCCATAAAAGGTCTTAATTCTTGAACTTGTCTTGTCGAAAAAGCTTTTGCAACAAGCCCTCTAAGGTCTCCATGTAACTGGCCTTCAAGATTTAATAATGAAAATTCTTCTGTTTGCCAGAAATATGGATAAGTATTATTTGCTTCGTCTGTTTTGTTTGTTGCATTGAAGTCAGTTGGCTCTGATGAGGAAAAAGCTTTACTTGTCTGAATGCCTTTAACATCTTCGAATCTAGTAACTAAAACTAAATTACTATTTACATCCTTATATAAAGGAGAAGTCTCTCTTAATTCTTTCAAGTAGGGGTACGGATCTTCAATAAAATCTGAATCTAAGTTTGGAAATTTAATTTCTGGAATATTCATATCATTAAACTATCACTTTTAACAGTATTTTCTAGAGATTTATAAAAAATTTTAGTGACCTTTGACAAATCATTTGATATCATCTCAGACATGACAGAAAAAAAATCTATGTTAGATGGACAAAAACAATATCATATTGGTCTTGAGCCTGGTGATGTTGCAGATTTCGTAATCTTACCTGGAGACCCCGGAAGAGTTGAATTCATCGCAGGTCATTTTGATGACGCTGAAGAAGTGGCTTTTAACAGGGAATACAAAACATATACAGGAACCTTTAAAGGTAGGCCAGTAAGCGTGATGTCAACCGGCATGGGTTGTCCCTCAACAGCTATTGGTGTAGAGGAATTAGCAAATATTGGTGTCAAAACAATGATTAGGCTTGGAACATCTGGAGCTATGCAAGAACACACTAGGGTTGGAGATTTGGTAATTGCTAATGGTGCTGTAAGACAAGAAGGAACTTCTTTAGAATACATGCCAATCGAGTACCCAGCAGTTGGTTCAGCTGACATGGTGTTTGCCTTGGAGCAAGCAGCAAAAGAAAAAGGAAGCACCTATCATATTGGAGTTGTTCAAACTAAAGATTCATTTTACGGACAGCATGATCCTGATTCAAAGCCTGTTTCAAATGACTTAAATGAAAAATGGGAGGCATGGGTTCGAGGTGGTGTACTCTGTTCTGAAATGGAAGTTTCAGCCTTATTCGTTGTTGGAAACTACAGACGAGTAAGAACTGGAGCCTTACTTGTTATATACGGCGACCAAAACAGAAAAGAGGCTTTAAACAAAGATACCTATTTGGATGCCGTTAGCAATGCTACAAACATAATTTTGGAATCAAGCTTAAAAATAGATTAATAAATCTTTACTAAAAAGTTAACTATAAGACGATTGAGTACCTTTTTTTGTGACTGACTGACTAGCTTTTGAAACTGCTTTTTTTACACTTTCTTCAGGAGAATTTGACTCTGATAGTTCATATGCAAATGTTCCTATAAATGAATCACCGGCACCAGTGGTATCTATTGCCTCTACCTGTGGAGCATCGAAATATTGCGTATCATTTTCTCCAACTAAAACAGCTCCCTTTTCACCAAGAGTAACTATTAAATTACAGGGAACTTCTTGTTTAAACTTTAGGAAGTTTTCATTACTTGGCTCCATGCCACTAATTAATTCAAACTCACTCTCATTGGGGATTAGCCAATTAATGTATTCTAAAAAATCTTTATCAAGACTTGTAGCGGGTGCTGGGTTAAAAATTGTTGTAATGGAGTTATTCTTTGCAAACTTAAATACTTCTCGATTGACATCCATAGGAATTTCACACTGACCTACTAAAACTGTAATATTTCCAATCTCCTCCATTGACGTGATAGCTTTTTGGGCATCAATTTCATTATTTGCTCCAGGTATGACAATTATTCTATTTTGTCCAGTGGAATCTACCCAGATTGGAGCAACGCCGCTGGAGCCCCTTACCAATTGTATGTGATCAGTATTTACATTATTTGCCTGATAATTAGTTACTGTCATTTCCTTGTAAACATCATCTCCTAAACATGTAATCATATATACGTCTGCTCCAAGGAGTCCGGCCATAACTGCCTGATTAGCTCCTTTGCCACCGAAGCCCATTTGAAATGAATCTCCAAATAGTGTCTCACCATCACTGGGTATATTCTGTGTGTAAGCTATTTGATCAATGTTTGAACTTCCAATAACACAAATTTTTGAATTCATGTTGAAAGTATATCTTTCAGGACATTTTTTCGCTAGTATCATTTGAACTATGGATATAAATTGGGACTCTAAAGTGCTTAAGTCTCTAAATCCTGTTATCGAAAATCTTAAAACCATCAATCTGGATGTAAATGAAATTACAAGAGTCGCGGACTGGATAGCGTATGAAGAATTTCAACCTCCAGAAAATAATCTAACTAAAAACAAACCCGAAGAGCATATAAGAACGACAATGCTAATTAATACTTTGAACTTTGCTTTTACAGATTTTGAAAGCAGTACTAAATATGAAATCATACGAGATGGCAGAACTCTATCAGACAGCGAAGCAATGATTGCTCAAATTCAAGAGGCAATTTCATCAGGAGTTGAACTTTATGATGGCAATGTTTTATGTGATTTAGATACTGTAAAGCTTCAAAAAATATTTGATGGAAATATAGAGATGCCAATGATGAAAGAAAGATTAAAAATTCTGACGGAGGTTGGAAGAAAACTTTCCGAAAGTTATGAAGGTGATTGGATAAACTTTATCAATGCTGGTCCAAAAAAACTTTACTATAAGGGAGAGGGTCTGATAGAGCGACTAATCTCGGAGTTTCCAAGATTTGACGATACATCAAAATACAATAAAGATATTGATATTCACTTTTATAAACTCGCACAACTTGCTTTTTGGGGAATACATGCAGAACTGGCAGGAACAGGAGATTTTTACATAGAAGATATGGAATCTATGAGTGCTTTTGCAGACTACATAGTTCCAGTAGCACTAGAAGTCATGAAAATTATCGAGTATTCCGAAGAATTAAAAAATAAAATTATAAATGGTGAAATTATTCCGAGAGACTCTCTTGAGGAAATAGAAATAAGAGCAACGAGCTTATACGCAACCGCAAAGCTTACTGAGGAGATTAACAAAAGAAGGCCAAGTGAAAAATCTATAATTATCCCACAGCTTGACTACAGACTTTGGAAACAATATCATGCGACCCACAGACCGCATCATCTAACTATCACAACGATGTACTAAATGAGGAAATTTATAATTGATGCAGACACAGGTTCGGATGATGCGGTAGCAATACTGCTTGCACTACAAAATAAAGAAATTGATGTTTTAGGAATAACAGTCGTTTCAGGGAATGTGCCTCTTGAGCAAGGAGTGAAAAACACTCTATCAACAATTGAAGCTGCTGAGCAAGAGATAAAGGTTTTTGCAGGTGCAGAAAAGCCTTTAATGCGTGACTATGTTGAGATTCATGGACTCACAGAATTTACAGAACATGTTAAGTCTCTTAGTCCAATCTCAGCAAGTGCACAGTCAGTCCATGGAGTTGACGGCATGGGCGATATTGGCGTTACTCCAAAATCGTTAAACTATGAAGAAAAGAAAGCAGTGGATTTTCTTATTGAAAAAATCAATCAAAACCCTCAAGAAATAACAATAGTCACCTTAGGTCCTCTGACAAATATAGCTTTAGCTTTACAAAAAGACCCATCCATAGCTAAAAAAATTAATCATTGTTATGTTATGGGTGGGACATCTGATGGAACAGGAAACGTCTCTTCTGCTGCAGAATACAATATATGGGTAGACCCAGAAGCGGCAAAATTAGTTTTTAATTCAGGTTTACAAATCACTATGGTTGGATGGGATAATTCTTACAAGTATGCAATGCTTAAAGAGGGTGAAATTAATCAATTAAGATCATTAAATTCTAACTTGGCGGATTTTTCAGTCGACATTCAAAAGGTTCTTATAAACCTAACTAAAGAATGGTACGACTTCTACGGCTTTGACTTACCTGATCCAATCACGATGTCGATAGCAATAGATAATTCTATTATTGAAGATTCAAAAAATTGCCATGTAATAGTTGACACAAGAGATGGGATTACAAGAGGTCAGACTATTGTGGATTTTTTTGACATTGAGCGTAAAAATAAAAATATTCGAGTTGTTACAAAATCTAGTAATAAAAAATTTATGGAAATGCTATTACATTTACTGAGTTAGATTAACTTTTTAGCACGTATATTTATTTACATACAACAATGTAGTAATGGCTACTGAAGCAACTTACAAAAAACTAATAAGCCTCGAAGGAGCAAAGAACCTAATCTTCTTTGGTGCTTTAGGAAGGGCCCCATTTTCGATGTTACAAGTAGGCATGGTCATATTTGGAAACTATAAAACAGGATCTTACGCCATTGGGGGTGCAATGGCTGCAAGTTTCAGTATATCGAATGCTCTAATCCAACCGGTCAATGGAAGGTTAGTTGACAAGTTGGGCCAAAAAAGAATTGCAAGTGTCTTATTAACAGGATTTATATCTGCTTCTTTATTTATAACAATAGGAAACTTTCAAAGTGAGTTCATATACATTTTGCTTTCTATACTTCTGGGTATTTCAGTTCCAAACATTGGTGCCTATACTCGTAGAAACTGGAAAGTCATCACCAAAGATGAAGATAACCAAAAAGTACAAGCGATTGAGTCATCTATAGATGAATTAAATTTTTTAATCGGCCCCTCAGTATTTGCTACAGTTTCTAATTATATAAATCCGATAGTTGCTTTATATATTGCTATCGCTAGTTCAATTACTGGAACTATAGGTGTAGTTTTCTTTAACAGCATTGATATTGGGAACGTGAAAGAAATGGCCTCTAAAAACACATCTATGTGGTTTTCAAAAAATAAATCAATACTTTTAATTTCCTTAGTTTTTCTTGGGGCTTGCCTAAGCTCTATTTCTGTATTCGTTGTTGCAAAAGAAGATATTGGGAACTTAAAAAACTTAACCGCCTTTTATTACCTTGTGAACGGTTTTACTGCTTTAGTAAGTGCCTTGTTATATGGATATTTTTTCAAAAATACAAAAAATTTGGTCAATTATAATTTTGTTTTTTTGTTTTTGGCTATTTCAGTTTCCACATTTTATTTTTTTGAAACAAGGAACCTAATAATTTTATCCGGTTTTCTTTGTGGGCTAGGCATAGGTCCAATTTTCTTACTTGCTAATAGTTACGTATCAAATGTCACAGAAAGTGAAAAATTAACGGAGGCTTTTTCGTGGTTAGCTAGTTCCGTTGGTTCTGGAATTGCAGTTGGCTCTATAGTTACGGGTTATTTTATTGAAACATATTCTATAAGCGCAGCTCAAAATTTATTTTTGATATTTACAATAATTCCAATATTTCTTCTACCCTTTAATAAAGGGTGGCATAGTGAAGAATAAAAAATATCTAATAACATTTTTTCTTTTTATTTTCTGTTCAAATATTGAGTCTTCACCAACTAAAAAAATAGACAACTGTATTCAATTAGCTGATGAGATTGAAAGAGTTTTCGATGAGATTCAAGTTGAAGCTTATAAAAGTGAAATTTATAAAAGTTATTCATACATAGATGCAACCAAATTAGATTATATAAACGAAGCTTTAAGAATTAATAAAATTGGTATTGATGGACTCGAAAACATTATGTCAAATTATGAAATAAACAATCAGGAATTACAAAATGTTATCGATGGTTTTTATAATAATTTTGTAGATTCTCGAAATGCTAATACAGCACTTGAAGAACACTTAGTTTCAATAAATAATGATTGGAATATTCAAGATGAAGTTCAATGGTGGGAAGAAAACCAAGAATACAGCATAAAGTTTTGGAGAACTTCAGATGAATATAGAGATCTATTATCTTCAAAGTCTCAAAATACACTAACGCCAGATCCAGATTTTGTTGTAAGTGACAGTTACCCCAAGGGAGTATTAAGAAAATATTGTGGAAGTCTATAAATAATGAATCAAACAATAAAGGGATCCTTGTGGATGGTTGGAGGTGTTTTTTGCCTAACCTCTATGGCTGTTGCGGGTAAAGAGATTTCGCTACAAATAGATACATTTGAAATATTATTTTTTAGAAGTGTAATAGGTGTATCTATAATTTTGTTTTTCTTGATTAAAAAAGATTTACTTCGAGAAATAAATTTAAAAGAGATTAAAACACATTTAAAAAGAAACATCGCTCACTTTACAGGTCAAAACCTATGGCTTTACTCATTAGCATCAATAACTCTTGCGGAAGTAACCTCCTTAGAATTTACAATGCCAATATGGATAGTTCTTTTTTCATTTTTAATGCTTGATGAACGTTTAAATAAGTACAAAATATTATCAGTATTAATTGGTTTTATAGGAGTCTTGATTACTGTGAGACCAGATGTAGAAAGTATCAATTTAGGAATAATAGCTGCAGCAGTTTCTGCAGTGGCTTTTGCTCTTACAAATATTTACACAAGAAAACTTACTAGAACAGAATCTACATTAACTATTTTGTTTTTTCTAACTACAATCCAGTTGATTTTTGGTCTAATGACATCTCTTCTTGACGGCAAGTTAGATTTACCAACCAATGAAAACATTGTATGGATAGTCGTAATTGGTTTTGCTGGATTAGGTGCTCACTACTGCATAACAACAGCACTGTCTCTTGCCCCACCAACAGTAGTCGCCCCTATCGATTTATTGAGATTACCAATCGTAGTTTTAATAGGAGTATTCTTTTATTCAGAACAAGGAGATATTTATATCTATTTGGGTGCAGCTTTAATTATATTTGCAAATTGGTTGAATTTAAAGAAAGCGAATAGTTAAGAATTAAGACACTTTAAACAACTTATTAATTGAAAAGAAACTTTTAGCATCTTTTGATATCCTTTTATAACGCATGAAAAATAAATATTTTATAGATACAGACACGGCTTCCGACGATGCCGTCGCATTATTAATGGCTCTTGAGTGGGACGATGTAGAAGTTTTAGGAATTAGTATTGTTTCAGGAAATATGTCAGTTGAGCAGGGAAGCATCAACGCAAGGTATACTGTCGAACTTTGTCAAAAAAATGTTCCAGTGTATGTTGGTGCAGATAAACCCCTAGTGAAGAAAAGAGAACATGCAGACTGGTTTCATGGCCCAGATGGTATGGGTAATATGAACTATCCTCCACCAAAGCTACAGGAAACTAATGAAGATTTTATAGAGGTCTTAAATAATCACATTATTGAAAACCCAGATGAAATAACATTAGTTACTCTTGGTCCATTGACAAACATTGCCAACTTTATTAAAAAATATCCAGAATCCTTTTTAAAGCTTAAAAATATTGTAATCATGGGTGGTGCATCTAATACAGTAGGCAACGTAACTCCAGCTGCCGAATATAACATTTGGTGTGACCCTGAAGCGGCAGATATAGTTTTTAAATCTAAACATCATGATATCGCAATGGTTGGCTGGGAGCTATGCAGAGGTGAGGCAAACCTTACAGAAGAAGAGATGGAACTAGCTTATAGTTTCAAGACAGAAAAAGCCAATTTTACAATTGATTGCAACAAGCACGCTCTCGACTCTAGTCAAAATTGGTTAGGCGATCCTGGACTTGGCCTCCCTGACCCGGTAGCTATGGCAGTTGCGCTTAACCCAGATGTAACAAAAAAAGCCTCTCGTCATAATGTCCAGGTAGTTATTGATGGCCCAGCCAGAGGTATGACCATAGTTGATCAGCTACATGTTGGAGAAAGCGAGCCTCACATAGATGAGTATTGGAGTCATACTAAAAAGAATATAAACGTTATTTGGGAGATTGATAGCAGCGAATGGAAAGAAACTTTATATAAAACTATACGTGATTAGTCGTTGCCCCAGGTTTCTTCAATGTATCCTTTTCTTCCACTAGCTTTTGCATACATTTCATATCGCATAGCCTGTTTTTTGTAGAAATCTTGATGATATTCTTCAGCAATATAAAAAGTAGGCGCCGCTGAAATAGCAGTTACGATTGGTTTATCAAACTTACCAGAATCACCCAATTCTTTTTTTGAGGCTTCTGCTAGCTGCATTTGCATTTCGCCGACAGTAAATATTTCAGTTCTGTACTGAGAACCAACGTCAGCAAACTGATAATTTAATGCTGTAGGATCTATATTTCTCCAAAAAACTTCCAATAACTCTTCGTAAGATACAATATTTGGATCGTATAATATTTCAACAACCTCTGCATGTCCAGTCTCACCGGTTACTACATCTTCATAAGTTGGATTTTCCATAGTTCCACCCATATAACCAGATGTTGCACCTAAAACTCCCTCCATAGCCTCAAATGGTGGCTCCATACACCAGAAACACCCTCCAGCAAAATAGGCCTTCTGGTTACCTGAATTGGTTACTTCTTCTTTCTCGGTTGTCATAATTATCTCTTCCTCAGCAGTATTTAATGTCGCTGTACATGATATCAATGTTAATAAAAGTATGCTTTTTAAAACCTTCATATAAAGAATGTTATTGGATAATTTGTGGAATCATAAATTACAAAAAATAATAATTTAAAGACAGTAAATAAAACTTGTTTAATAATGAAAAAATAATAAAATTAGATTAATCCTTCGACTTTTAAAGCGGAGAGAGGAAATAATGAATAAAACAGTACCATATATTGTTAACTTAAAAAATAAAGAGATAATTTCAATGGTTACGGCCTATGATTATCCATCAGCCAGAGCAGCTTCAGATGCAGGTATTGACATTATCTTAGTTGGAGACAGTCTTGCCCAGGTTGTTTTAGGTCATGATGATACGTTATCGGTAACCGTTGATGAAATGCTACACCATGTAAAAGCTGTCAGTAATGCAAAACCCAACTCTCTTGTAGTAGCTGATATGCCGTATATGTCTTATCACATAGATATTCCAGACACTTTAAAGAATGCAGCAAAATTTATTCAAACAGGTAAAGCAGATGCAGTTAAAGTTGAGGGAGGGTCAAAAAGAAAATCTACTATTGAATCCTTAATAAATGCAGAAATTCCTGTAATGGGTCACCTCGGGTTAACCCCGCAATCTATAAACATGATGGGTGGTTACAAAATCCAAGGTAAAACTCTAGAGCTAGCAAAAAAATTATTTGAAGATGCATTATTGCTGCAAGAAATTGGATGCTTCTCAATGGTTCTTGAAGGGGTTCCTTCAATTGTTGCTGAATCTATTTCTGAGGCATTAGATATTCCAACTATTGGGATTGGAGCTGGGAAATCCACTGACGGACAAGTTCTTGTATTGCATGATATATTGGGCATGAAATCAAAAGAATATATTGATGCTAAATTTGTAAAAAGATTTTCTGAACAATACGAAGACACAGTAAAAGCACTGAAAACATACAAATTAGAAGTTCAAAATAAAGAATTTCCTACAGAAGATCATTCTTATGCAATGGGGGCAGATTTACAAGATTCCTTAGAAGAGTGGAAAAAAGAAATTAAAAAAATTCTGTCATAAGCTATTTCTAGTATTAAATTATAAAGTACCTGCTTCAAAAGAAGCCACGTACAAGTGTCCATAGGAGAAAAAATGACTAAATATGACTTGGTCTCAATTGTGAGACCCACAGCAGACGACAGTCTTGTTGAAGAAATTCACAAAAATATTACTGAAATAATAACCAACAATGGTGGAAGTATTTCAGAGCAAAGCGTATGGCAAAAAAGAAAACTTGCATACCAAATTGAAACATTTAACGAAGGAATATATACCATTACAACCTTCGAAGCGCCACCAACTGTACCGAGTGAACTAGATAGAGTGCTAAAAATTTCTGATGATGTGATTAGACACAAAGTCTTAAAGATGGAAAGCTAGAGGTAGAAACATGGTAGATAATACAGTAACAATAGTAGGAACCATAACAATGGACCCAGAGTTAAGAACAACTAACTCAGGAATGTCAGTTCTTGATATAAATTTTGCTGGCCCTAAAAAAAGAAGATTCACCGATGGTGAATGGGTAAATGTTGACGATGATCCTCAATATTTCAGTGGTGTAGTTTTTGGTCAACAGGCTGAAAATGTTAGTACATCTTTAACAAAGGGTATGAGAGTAATAATAGTTGGGAAGCTTAATTATTCAACCTGGGAAGATCAGCAAGGTGGAAACAGATCAAAAGTATCAATTGTAATTGATGAAATTGGACCAGCTTTAAAATGGGCAACAGCAAATGTAGATTCAAGTTCTTCAGGATCTTCAGATATGCCTAAAGCAAGAGATAATTTCGAAGAAAACGAAGCACCATTTTAGGAGGTATGTAAATGGGACAAGCACAAGGTCAAAAAAGAGCTCCAAAGTTTAAGGCTTCAAAATATGAAGCACCTAAACAAAGGAGAGTAACTAAAGAACAAATTTCAAGAGCAACGTATAAAGATGTGAAGCTTCTAGAAAAATTTATATCAGATAGAGGAAAAATTCGTTCAAGCTTAATCACTGGGATTACAAAACAAGAACAGGCAAAAGTTGCACGACTTGTAAAGGTTGCCAGAGAGCTTGCTCTTCTTCCTTATGTCACAACAAGTACTTACAAACAATCCTATAACCGACGATGAAGTTAATACTCAACGAAGATATATCAAAACTGGGCCGAAAAGGAGATATCGTTGACGTTGCAAAAGGTTATGCACGTAATTATTTAATACCAAAAAATCTGGCAATGGTAGCTACTGCAAAAAATGTAACGGTTGCTGAAAGAATGCAAGAAAAGAGACAGGCAGTGCTTGAAGAGAGCAGTGAACTTGCAGACTCTATTCAACAAGCTTTGGCTGATGCACACTTAGTTATAGCTCAAAATTCAACAGATGAAGGAACTCTGTATGCAGCTGTAACAAATGCACAGATAATTGAATCAATTGAAAAGTTTTCAACTTTTAAATTAGAAGAAAACCAGGTTATTTTAGAAAACCAGGTTAAAGAAATTGGTTTACACACAGTAAACATCAGATTAAGTGCCGACGTTAGTTTTGACGTGACTTTAGAAATAGTTCCTGAAACAAAATAATGGCTGGACCAGAAGCAGTTTCATCCAGAGATTCACTAGGAGTACAAAAAGCCCCTCCAAATAGTATTGAAGCTGAAGAAGCTCTTTTAGGCAGCGCACTTTTATCAAGAGATGCCTCAAACAGATTAATGGAGGCAGTAAAACCAGGTGATTTTTATAGTCCAAATAACGAAAAAATATTTGAGGCTATGAAAGAGTTGTTTGACTCTGGAAAACCCATAGACAGTGTTACGGTTTCTGAAATTGTATTTAAGAGCAAAAATACAACAAGTTTAAACGCTTCATATATAGCAAGGTTAGTTGAGAATGTACCTAGTTCAGCCAACTTCGAAAGATATATAGAAATTGTATTAGAACACTCCAACAGAAGAAAGCTTTTGAAAGCAAGTGGAAGAATTGAGCTTCTGGCATATGCTCTGGACAAAGAAATATCCTCTGTCATGGATGAAGCAGAACAGTCAATATTTAACGCTTCAGACGACGCAATCGGAGATGGCTTAATTGGGGTATCTGATTTTTTAAATGAAGCAATCGAACAGATTGAAGAAATAGAAAATCAAGGAACGGGACTTTCTGGTCTTCCAACACATTTTGTTGATTTGGATAATACTTTAGCCGGTTTACAAGATGGTAATTTGGTTATTATTGCTGCTCGACCAAGCATGGGTAAATCATCTTTAGCACTTAATATTGCAACAAATGCTGCAAAGGAAAAAAAGACAGTGGCATTTTTCTCGCTTGAGATGACTAAAGAAGAGCTAGTTCAAAGAGTATTGTTTTCCGAGGCCAAAGTTGCATCTGGTGATGCAAGAAAAGGACAACTTGGTCCTGAAAAATGGTCAAGAGTAGTTGAGGCTGCTTCAAAAGTTAACTCTATGCCCCTTTATTTTGATGATGCATCAGTAATTACTGTTACTGACATTAGAGCAAAATCTAGAAGGTTAAAAGCTTCTAAAAGTTTAGACTTGATAGTTGTTGACTATATTCAGCTTATGCAAGGTAACTCTGGAGACAACAGACAACAAGAAATTGCTGAAATCAGCAGAAACCTAAAGAATCTAGCTAGAGAGTTAAAAGTACCGATTATTGCGCTATCACAATTAAACAGAGCTGCAGAGCAAAGGGAAGATAAAAGACCAAGACTTGGAGACTTAAGAGAGTCTGGAGCAATCGAACAAGATGCTGATATTGTCATGATGATTTATAGAGACGACTATTACAATCCCGCGACTGAAAAACCAGGTGTTGCAGAAATCAATATTGTTAAAAACAGATCAGGCTCTACAGGGAAGGTAGATCTTTATTTCAGCAAGGAATATACTACTTTTTCAAATTACTCAAAACAATCTGAGTAAATGAACCCAACAATCAAAGCCTATTCAGGAATAGTACTATTGGCTATTTCTTGGGGAACGATTCCATTAATAATAAGAACCTCTGATATTTCTTCCATCGGACTGGTTGGGATTAGGACTTTTTTAGGAACACTATTTTTGTCCACTTTAGTAATCAGAAAAGACTTTAATCTAAAAGAATTGCTTAAACCAGGATTGATTCTAGGACCCCTCTTAGCTATTCACTGGGTAACAATGTTTGAATCTATAGAGTTGAATTCAATTGCAGTTGGAATTGGACTTGTCTTTTCATATCCCCTTTTCGTACTTTTAATTGAATTTTTACGAGGAAATAAACCAAAGGTATATCAAGTAGCTTTAATATGTGGAGGCTTTTTTGGTCTATATAATCTTTTAGATATTTCAAACATAAAGTCTCTCGAAGGAGTTATTTATGGATTAGTAAGTGCAATAAGCTTGTCTTTAATAATTACTATTGGAGAATCGTATAGCTCTAAGCTTGGAGGTCTTAAGGTTGCATTTGCACAACTTTTAGTTGCTGCCTTAATTCTTATTAACTTTACTTATGAATCTAAAGATTGGTTAGTTAAAAATATTGAGGTAAGTATGTTTCTTGGATTCTTTTTGACTGGCGTGGGACTCATGACTTATTGGTATGTTGTGAAAATAATTAAACCTATAGCAGTGAGTACAATCTCCTATTTAGAACCTGTAACAGGAGTTGTATTAGGAGCTATTTTACTAAGCGAGACACTCACTCTAAGGCAATCAGTAGGATTTATTTTGGTTGTTTTTGTAGGTATTGGTCAGATTTATTTTGATTCTAGGATTAAACCAGCTTCAAAGGTTTGATAATCTTTATAAGAGTGGTTGTTTAATTTTAAGTATTTTTCAAAATCCCAATCAGAATACTCTTCAAAATATTTTTTTATTGATTCTCTGTTAGCTTTAATTGGAGTTGATAATCTTTGATAGTTATCTCGATCTAAGTGTTTTATTACTTTTCCTGTAGAGTTTATTCTTTTGATTGCATTAGTAACTTTCTGAGTTGTTATTGAATAGTCTGACTTAAGTATATTTTCAAGAGAAATTGAAAGTGTCGGTTCATCTGTCGCAAGTTCATCAATAATTACACAAGTTTCATGATTCATAAGATTCATAATTTCATTTAAATTTGTAAAATCCTTCTCCTCAGATTTAATTAATCCTTTGTCTTTTGAGTATTCAACCCAACCATATGTAGGGGTTTCTTTAAAATTAAGAAGTAAATATTTCATACAATAAAAATAATGTTGTTTTGAAGTAATCCAACATTGCAAAAAGCTTTTTTTCCGTGTAACTTGATGAAATAATGAAAAGTGTTAATGGAAATGGTGTCTCAATTGGAAGTTCAATTGGTAAAGCTTATGTGTATATAAATAATGTTGACCTAGACACCAACGGAAAGATAATATTTCAAGAGGCTGTTACAAAACTTATTTCTAAATTCGAATCACAAATTAAAACCTTCAAAGATAATGACAGAATAGAAGAAGCAGATGTCTTAGATGCTTATACATTAATACTTCAAGATCCTGAAATCACAGGACAAGTGACAGCTGACAATCAAGCATCTGTTAAAGAGGTATACAGTATATTTGATTCGAGTGCCAAGATATTGGCAAGTATGGAAGATGAATATTTTAAACAGAGAGCAGAAGACATTCTCTCAGTTGGCAAACATCTAATAAACACAATGCAGGAAAAAGAGATAAAAGTTGATCTAAGTGAAAATTCAATACTTGTTGCAGATGATTTAACTCCCGCAGACACCTCTTCTATGAATCTGGGAAATGTAGTAGGAATTATTCTAAAAGATGGTGGCCCAACTTCTCATGCTGTGATCGTAGCAAAAAATTTGGGTATACCGTGTGTTATTGGTGTTGGAAAAGGTATTGAAGAAATAATGAACGAAGACCTAATTGCATTAGATGGATCAAGTGGAGAGTTGATTATAAATCCAGATAAAAAAGTTATAGAGACGATGAACAAAAATAAAAAACGCGAAGAAGAGATAAGAACTAACTTTACGGAATCTTCATACAAAGAACAAGATTTTGAGTTTTTAATCAATGTAGGCTCTAATGAAGAGATTGAGTCTTTCAGTCACGATTTTTTAAATTCTATAGGATTGTTCCGGTCTGAGTTTATTTATTTAGACAGGTCATCAATTCCTACGGTTGATGAACAAAAAGAGATACTAGAAAAAATACAACAAAAGTTTACTGGAACAATAACTTATAGGACACTTGACATAGGTGGAGATAAACAAGTAGCTTATTTAAGCTTACCGGTTGAAGAAAACCCTTTTTTAGGAGTTAGGGGAATACGTCTTTCGCTTCAAATTGAAGAACTATTTAGAACACAAATCGAGTCAATCCTTACTTCTAAAGATGCAGATCGTGTAAAAATAATGTTCCCTATGATTTCAACTATCGAAGATTTTATAAAAAGTAAAAATATAATTTTAGAGATCGCTAAAAATTTAAATAAAAAAGTTCCGGAAGTTGGAATAATGATAGAAACCCCATCGTCAACAATACTCGTAGAAGATTTTTCTGAGTATGTAGACTTCTTCTCAATTGGCACCAATGACTTAACTCAATACATAATGGCAGCTGATAGAGGCAACCCCAATCTATTTGAATACCAAGACCCACTACATCCCGCAATTCTCAGGGTTCTAGAAAATGTTTTCAAAGTTGGAGAATCAACCAATAAAGAAGTTTCTGTATGTGGAGAGATGGCCTCTGATCCAGATGCAGCTGTGGTTTTGTATATTTTAGGGTTGCGCAAATTCAGTATGTCACCGTCGGCAGCACCATTTGTTTATGATAAATTGATTAATCTAAATTCTTTTGATACAAATGAACTAAAGCTTAAAATTCTTAAATCAAAAAATAGCAAAGAAGTTAGAGAATTATTAAGCGACTTAAATATATGAAAACTCATGCAATATTATTAGCTGGCGGCTCAAGTCATAGATTTACTGATGAAGAAAACAAAGTGTATTTTCCAATTGGAAGAAAACCTGCACTCTGTTGGCCTCTTGAAACTCTAGAGAAATCTGAAGATGTAGATTCAATACTTCTTGTAATTCGTGAAGAAGATTGGGAAAAAACAAATAGGGTTATTGAGCTTGTCGACACTGAAAAATTAGTGGGTGTAACAGTAGGGGGAAAAACTAGGCATGACAGTGAGTATGAGGGTCTTATGTACCTTAAAAATTCTGGAAACGTATCAGAAGATGATTTAATTTTAATCCATGATGGAGCCAGACCTTTATTACCTTCTTATTTACTAGATGAATTAATCGATGTCGCTAGAAACAACGGAGCTTCAGCACCCGGTTTTAACTCAAAAAATATTTCTTTAAAAAAAGGTTCCAATTCAGATCATTCTGAAGATGAAACCATTGTTGAAATACAAACTCCTCAAATATTCCCAGCAGATGAATTGTGGAAATCTTATGAATTAGCAAAATTAGATAACTGGCAGGCCGTCGATACTACAGAGTGCGTCTCCAAATATGTAGGTCGTGAGGCAGTGATTGTCCCTGGAGACCCAAAAAATATGAAAGTAACTTTTATTGAGGATATATTTGAATTAGAAAAAATAATTACTCAAGAATAGGACACATCTACTTAGCACCATTCTTCTAAGCCGTTACATCTAAAATTAAATTTTTACTTGTAAAAATTGCAAACCAAAACTCTTTGAATATAGAATGTAATTAAGTAGTAAGGGAAATTAATTATTTTAGAATCACCTATTGCATTAGGAGCTTTGTTTTTAGGACTTGCTGGTATGTGGGTTCTACAAATGCAGCTTGCAAAAAAACAAGCAGTAAGTTTTATGAATGTTGTAAAAGAACTACACGGTGAAAATTTAACTGTTGCTATAGGTACCAATCAGCCCAAATGGGGAAGAAAAAGAGTTTATCTAGCCATGTCTGCCAATCCTCAAAAAATTATAGTCGACGCTATAACACTCAAAGGAACGACAGTTTTTGCAAAAGGACAACAAGTTACAGAGATGATTAACAAAAGTTTGTCAGAGTTTTCGGACTCTGGTGGAAAAGATCCACTTAATGATGCTGCGGCCATGGCTGCAAATACATTAATTAAAAAAATTAATGAGGATTCAGAGAGTGTTTCTAATTAGAAATATAAAGAAGGGGGAAAAATGGACACATTAGTTAGTATGGCCGATGCGTTTATTGGTGTTTTTAGAACATCAGCAGATGTATTTGTCAGCTTGACTACTGGTATTATCCCGTTGATAGTGGTGTTTTTGACCGCAGTAAATGCATTGGTCAAATTCATTGGTGAAGATAAGGTTGAAAACTTTGCCAAGTGGGCTGCTCAGGAGGGCTGGATGTATGTTCCAGTTCGATATACATTGCTACCTTTTGTAGCTGTGTTTATGCTGACAAACCCAGTTTGCTATACATTCGGTACTTTTTTACCAGAAAAAAACAAACCAGCATTCTATGATGCTGCAGTTAGTTTTGTTCATCCAATTACGGGAATATTTCCACATGCAAATGGTGGAGAGTTATTCGTATGGTTAGGAATTGCTGCTGGAGTTGAGATCGCGGCTCCAGAATTAGTAACGCCTTTAGCAGTAAGATATTTACTTGCTGGGCTTGTCGTTATTTTGATTAGAGGTGTCACAACTGACATCATTTATTCAATAATGTCTTCAAGAAAGGTCGGTGCTGAATAATGCAAAGTATGATTGAAAAAATAGGTAGATCTGTTGGTGGAGTAGTTGGAAAACTATTTCAAGCAGGTCGAGATGCTATACAGCTATGTATTCAAACAATTATTCCATTCATGGCATTCGTTGCTGGTGTTATCGGATTAATCCTTTCAACAGGAGTTGGAGATGTTATAGCTGAAGGAATTAAAGGATTTGCAAATAACCTTGTTGGTTTGATGCTTGTCTGTATCGTTTGTTCAATTCCATTCTTGTCACCATTGCTAGGACCTGGAGCTGTAATAGCTCAAATCGTTGGTGTTCTAGTTGGAACAGAGATTGGACGTGGAAACGTAGATGTTTCTATGGCACTGCCGGCATTATTTGCAATCAACCCACAAGTTGGTTGTGATTTCGTTCCAGTAGGTCTCGCATTAGGTGAGGCAGAACCGGAAACAGTAGAGATTGGTGTTCCAGCCGTTCTAACAAGTAGAATGATAACTGGACCTATCTCAGTTGTTGTTGGTTGGTTGTTTGCACTAGGTTTGTAAACTTCAAAGACAACAATTTCATTTTTTGTGGCGCTCTGAGTAAAATTAGAGCGTCACAGATAATTTAAGGAGCAAAAATGGCAGAATACAAAAAGGTAAAAATCGAAAGAGGACCTGGAGGATGGGGAGGCCCATTAGAAGTAAAGCCTACAGATGAAAAAAAATATGTTGTTTGTATTACCGGTGGAGGTATTCATCCAGTAGCACAAAAAATTGCAGATATGACTGGTGCAGAGCCATTTGACGGTTTTAAATCATCTCCAGAGGGTGGTTTTAAAGCTATGGCCTGTGCGGTAATTGACTGCGGCGGAACTGCAAGAATAGGAGTTTATCCAATGAAGGGTGTTCCAACCATTGACATACATGACACTTCTCCAGCAGGTCCATTGGCCCAGTTCATTAGAGAAGAAAACTTTGTTTCAGGCGTAGGCGAAGATCAGGTTACTGAAATATAGTGGGAGTCTACTCTTCTAAAATAGTAAAAATTGGGGAACAAGCCCACTTATTTTTAGAAGAGGGAATAGTTGTATTTTTTGGAGACAATGCTCCAGAAGAACTACAAGATGTAGCCGTTGTCCATGAGTTAAAAGAAGTTACTGGAGAAATTGTAGTTGGAACAACAATAAATTTATCTAACGAAGAGCTCACGGTTACAGCAGTTGGCCCCGTAGCAAATGAAAATTTTGTTAACTTAGGTCACCTAGTTCTAAAACTTGATTCATCAACAGAAGCAGCATTACCTGGAGATGTAAATTGTAGTTTTTCCAATAAGCCAGAAGTAAAAGTAGACGACACGATAGAGATTAATTAAATGAACTTCACACAAGAACTTATTAAAAGAGAGAAAGATTTGGGAAGGCCAGTACGTATTGGCCTTGCTGGTGCTGGGCAAATGGGTTCTGGCTTAGCAGCTCAAATTAGTCGTATTCCTGGCATGGAATTAGTAGCTTGTGCTGACATTGACAATAAAAGAGCAGAAAACGCCTTAGGTCTTGCTGGCATGAAAAGTATAGGGCATAACAAAGATGCAATTTCTTCAATCTCAAACGGTCATGGCGGAATAGTTAACGACGCCAAACAGTTGGCAGAACTTCCAATAGATATTGTATTTGAAGCTACAGGGGTTCCATGGGTTGGTGCAGAAGTAGCCTCAAGTTGTATTGAAGCAGGTAAACATATTTTAATGCTTAATGTTGAAACAGATATCACGATAGGTCTATACCTAGCTCAAAAAGCAAAAGAAAAAGGAATAGTATATAGTGTTGCAAATGGGGATGAACCTGTGGCATGCAAGGAATTGTATGACTTCTCAGTTGATATAGGTTTTGAAGTAGTTTGTATTGGAAAAGGAAAAAACAATCCATTAGATCAAACTGCTACACCTGATTCATTAAAAGAAAGAGCACTACAAAAAAATATGAATCCAAAAATGCTTGCAAGCTTTGTAGATGGTAGTAAAACAATGATTGAGATGACCTCTTTGTCTAATGGCATAGGCATGCCTTTAGACAAGGTTGGAATGAATGGGCCTGTTAGTGAAGTTTCAGAGCTAAACAAGACTCTAATTCCAACATCAGATGGAGGTGTTTTGAAAGAACCTGGGAGAGTAGATTTTGCTTTTGGACCAGCGCCAGGAGTATTTTCAATTGTTACAACAGATAACCCAACAATTATTGAGGAAATGGCATATCTGTCTATGGGTGAAGGCCCTTACTACACTCTTTACAGGCCCTATCATTTAGCTTCTGTCGAAGCACCAAGAAGTGTTGGAATGGCAATTATTAATAACGAACCAGGACTACAGCCAACAACATGGATTTCAGAGGTAATTGGTCATGCAAAGAAAGATTTGAAACCCGGAGACACAATAGATGGAATTGGTGGCTTCTGCTCCTATGGAGTTGCTTACCCCTATTCAGAAACAGAGGGGCTAGCCCCTTTAGGTCTGATTGAGGGAGCAACCGTTGTCGGAGAGGTTAAACAAGGAGAACCTATTCCTAGAGACTCTATTGAACTGCCTGACAACCTAATAAATAAGTTACGCAGTAAACAAAATAATTAAAAAGGTAAAAGTGAGTAAAGAAATTAAATTAGAACTATATCGAATGATGCTCCTTATTCGTTTATTTGAAGAGGCCTTGGAAGAGATGTTTTCAAGGGGGTTGTTGCACGGAACTATGCATTTATCTATTGGGCAGGAGGCTACCGCTACTGGTGCATGCCTAGCTTTAGAAAAAAAAGATTTAATTACTTCTACTCATCGTGGCCATGGCCACTGTTTAGCAAAAGGTGCAGACCCTTACAAAATGTTTGCTGAATTACTCGGCAGAGAGGATGGATACTGTAGAGGCAGAGGTGGCTCTATGCATATTGCCGATTTATCAAATGGGAACCTAGGTGCAAATGGAATTGTTGCAGGTAGTTTAACAATTTCAGTAGGAGCAGCTCTATCTTTAAAAATGCAAAAAATTGAAAATATTGTTCTTTGTTTTTTTGGAGATGGTGCTGTAAACGAAGGGTCATTTCATGAGGCATTAAACCTTGCTTCTCTTTGGGACCTACCAGTCTTATTTGTATGTGAAAATAATCAATATGGCATGTCTATGGCGTCAGAAAATGCTGTTGCAGGAGGTTCTATTACTCAAAGAGCTGAATCTTATGGAATCAAAAGTGTCTCTATAGATGGTAACGATGTTGAAGAGGTCTATGAGACGGTATCTAAGTGTAAAGAAAAAATAAAAAGTTCAGGAAAACCAATGTTTATTGAATCTATAACTTATAGATATAGAGGCCATTCAAAATCTGATCGTAATTTGTATAGAACATCAGATGAAATTAATTTTTGGAAAGAAGAAAAAGATCCTTTGAAACGATTTATTGGTAAATTAACTGAAGAAAAAGTAGAAATTGACGAATTAAAAAAGGTTGAAGTCGAAGTAAAAAACCTAATCAGAGAATCAGTTAAAAAGGCTTTAGAATCACCTGAAAGTCCTAAAACCAATTTAGAGGAGGATTCTTATGCCTGAAATGACAACAGGGCAAGCAATCAAAGAAGCACTATCTCTTTGTTTAGACTCAAACGATACAACATTCATTGCAGGTGAAGATATAGGAGTATATGGTGGGGCTTTTGGCGTAACAGATGGTTTGTTAGAAAAATATGGTCATGAAAGAATTAAAGATACACCAATTTCAGAAGATGTTATTGCCGGTTTAGCCGTCGGTGCAGCTATTACTGGCTCTAAGCCAATTGTTGAGATGCAATTTAGTGACTTTATAGTAAATGCGATGGATCCAATTGTAAATCAGGCTGCGAAATTACATTTCATGTATGGAGGAGCAGTGAATGTTCCAATGATTGTAAGAGGAGCTAGTGGCGCTGGTACAGGTGCAGCAGCACAACACAGTCAGTCGTTAGAGTCATGGTTTTGTCACGTACCAGGCTTAAAAGTTGTAACTCCATCAAATCCTCAAAATGCATTTGATCTACTTTTAGCTTCCTTCGTTGATCCAAATCCTGTAATTTTTATGGAACATAAGTTAATTTACAAACTTAAGTCCGAAGTAAATTTAGGACCTATGCCTAGTGATTCATCAGAGCTTGGTAAATCAAAAGTTATTCAAGAGGGGAATGATATTACTGTTGTCTCATATTCAAACATGGTAAATAGTGTTATAAGTGCTGCAAAAGAAGATTCCCTAACAGATTACTCTATTGAAATTATTGATTTATTGACTTTAGCACCTATGGATTCAGAATCAGTAATTAACTCAGTTGAGAAAACTAAAAGACTATTAGTTTGCCAAGAAGCCCCTGCGAGTAGCTCTGTTGGCTCTACCTTAATATCTGAAGTAGCTACTTCTCGTGCATTCAAAGCACTAAATCAATCACCAGAATTATTAGCTGGTCTACATAGTCCTATGCCGTCTGCAAAACATTTAGAAACAACAGTGATACCTCAAGAAGAGGATATCGTACAAAAAATAAAGGAGATGATTGAAAATGAGCAATGAAAATATTATTCTTCCTGCGATGTCTGACCAAATGACAGAAGCAGAACTGTTAACTTGGAAAGTAAATGTTGGAGATGAAGTAAAAAAAGGTGATGTGATAGCCGAGATTGCTACCGACAAGGTCGATATGGATCTAGATAGTCCATTTGATGGAAAAATTACAAAACTAATTGCTGAAGAAGGTTCGATGGTTAATGTAGGTGAGCCTCTTGCAGAAATTGAAGTTGAGGGAGAAAGTCTACTCGGCTCTCTATTTGACTAACAGCTACTGTTGTAGTTTAAAGTTATAGATTCTTCTGGGTCCTTCTTTGTCAGTACTCCAGTTAAGTAATTACAACTATCATCAATAATTATGTTAGTTCTAACAACTATGTCACAGGTGTATACCAGAAGATCAGGGTACTTATCCGAGTAAAAATTAAGGCAATCGATAACACTTTTTTCAGTATTTTCTTTATCTTTTTTATTTATAGAAATGAATAATTTATCATCTTCAATAATGACTTCACTGGATGTTTCCTGAAAAACCTCACCTTGTACCTTATTAAATACACCTGATGTTCCTGAAACTAAAGATCCTGTTGCTCCGATAGAAATTGCCGCCAAAAAGACAATTAAAACAAGAAAAATAAGTATATTTTTCAAAAAAACCCCTTTTTTTAATGAATCAAGTCTTTTTTGTTGAATTGGTCTAAAAAATAGACTTTTTAGCAACAATTTAGTTACATATTTAATTTTAGATGAACGAAAGTCAAAGTGAAACATCAAAACCTACTTTTATAATGATATTGTTGAAAAATTCAACAAAAACGATCGTTAGGGGGATTGTAATATGAAAGAATCCATACAACGCGTTGGCGGTGCTATGTCAGGAATGGTTATTCCTAATATTGGTGCTTTCATTGCTTGGGGTTTAATTACAGCACTTTATATACCTACTGGTTGGTTGCCAAACGAAGATTTGGTCCAAATGGTAGGTCCTATGATTCTGACTCTTCTTCCACTTCTATTAGGTTATACAGGTGGAAAAATGGTTCATGGTCATAGAGGTGGTGTAATCGGTGCAGTTGTTACAACAGCAATTATTGTTGCTACATCTTCACCACAGTTCCTAGGTGCTATGGCCATTGGTCCAGCAGCAGCTTGGGTACTGAAGCAAGTGGATAGTAGATTACAAGACAATATACCAGAAGGTTTTGAGATGTTATATGACAACTTCTCACTCGGTATTTTGGGTTGGGGTCTTGCTGTTCTAGCTTTTAACATTATCAGTCCAATACTTGATGCAATAACAGAAGCATTAGGAAATGGTGCAGCAGCGTTAGTAGACAGTGGTCTAGTTCCGTTAGCTGACATTCCTATTGAAGTTGCAAAAGTATTGTTCTTGAACAATGCTGTAAACCAAGGTGTGTTAACACCTCTTGGAGCAGCTGAGTCAGCAGAAGCTGGTCAATCAATATATTTCTTACTAGAAACAAACCCAGGTCCAGGACTTGGATTACTTCTAGCATATTGGTTTGCTGGTACAGGCATGTGGAAAGAATCCGCACCTGGCTCAATAATTATCCATTTCTTTGGAGGAATTCACGAAATCTATTTCCCATATGTCCTTGGTCATCCAATTATGATCATCGCAATGTGGGCTGGTGGAATTTCAGCTGACCTTTGGTTCGTAGCAACCGGAGCAGGTCTTGTAGGACCTCCGTCACCAGGAAGTATTTTTGCATACATTGCTATGCTTCCAAAAGGTGGGGCATTTGCAGTTCTCGGTGGAGTGGCAATCGCAACAGCAGCATCTGCTGTAGTCGGTGTTATCTTACTAAGAGCTCGCCCAATCAAAGAAACAGACGCAGGCGTAGAAGCTACTATCGAAAGCAATATACCTACTGTCTAACATAAACTATTAAGTTATAATTGACTTGGGGAGTAAAATCCTCAAGTCAATTTTTTTTGGAGGAAAATATGAGTTCAATACAAGCAGCGGATGTCAAAAAGATTTGCCTAGCGTGTGAAGCTGGTGCCGGATCAAGTTTAATGGTTAAAAATGGCCTAATTAAAAAAGCAAAAAAAGCTGGATTAGATGTAGAAATCGTTCATGCACCTGCAACCCAAATTCCTGCAGACTCCGATATAGTTGTCTGTCACACAGGACTTTCTGGAGCAGCAAAGGCAGCAGCACCTGAAAATGCAGTTATCATTCAATTTACAATGTTTATGAATGACCCATCTCTTAAAAAACTTATTTCAGATTTATCAGAGGGTAATGAAATCACCTCTTCATGAATCAAAATGAGGTATTAGTCAAAGAATCTATAGTTACAGGCCAAGCATTTACTTCAAAAGAAGATGCAACAATTATGGCTGGAGAAATTCTTTTTCAGAATGGCTATGTAGAGAAAGAATACATCCAATCAATGCTCGAAAAGCTTGAAACACAATCTTTTGCCACATATATAGGCAATGGTGTTGCCATACCTCATGGCATGGCAGAGGGTTCTAAACATGTTAAACACACTGGAATCAGTGTAATCCAAGTACCTGATGGAGTTTTTTGGAACGAGGAGATGGCGTATGTAATTGTCGGCATTGCAGCCAATTCCGATGATCACATAGGAGTATTATCAGCTTTAGCTGATGCAATAGAAGAAGAGGAAGATGCTAAAAAACTTTGGAAAGAATCATCTGTAGAAAATATTTTTAATCTTTTATCTATGAGCCTATGAAACACGCTGTTCATTTTGGTGCTGGCAATATAGGAAGAGGGTTCATTGCTCCGGTACTTCAAGATAATGACTGTGAAGTGATATTTGTAGATGTAAACACAGATATAGTTAATCAAATAAACGAACAAGGTCAATATACAATAAAATCTCTTGATATAAATGGATTTAACAAGCAGAAAATAAAAAATATTAGAGCAGTACATTTAGAAGATACTCAAAAATTAAATGAAGTATTGCTAAGTGCTGACATAGTTACAACTTCTGTTGGACCAAAGTTTGTAGAGGGAATCTTTGAAAAAGTAGCCATGCTTGACCACAAAGAAGAACAAGTATTTATAGCTTTTGAAAACATGTACAGAGCATCGAGCAATACAGGATCAAAAATAAAATCTCCCAACCCTAATTTAAAAATTATTGATTCAGTTGTAGACAAAATTGTTCCTCCCCAGCCTTTAATGTCTTTAGACGTTGTTGTAGAAACTTATGGATCAATTATTTTGGATGATGCAACTGGATTACAACCCCTCGATTCATCAAAAATAGTTTCTTATAAAAATTATGAAAATGAATTTTATAAAAAGTTATGGCTTTTAAATGGTCTCCATTTAAAACTTGCTTATTATGGACTTTCAAAGGGTAATTTTTATATTGATGAGATAATTTCAAGTACAGAAGGAAGAGAGTTTGCAGAACAAGCTGTGAAGAGTTTATCTGAAGCATATTATTTATTTTCTAAAACAGATGAAAACTTAGATGATTTTGGTAGAACTATTCTTGATAGATTTGCGCTTCCAGATATAAAAGATCAGGTAGACAGAATTGCCAGAAATCCTGAAATTAAATTTTCTAAAAATGAAAGGTTTGAATACCCTCTAAGACTATTGATAAACAATAATAAAGATGTCAATACATTCAGAATTGTATTGGACATAATTATCCATGAAGACTTTCCACAAGTTGAAGGTTTCAGTAGTTTTAACAAGACAGTCTTAAAAAAGGGAAAAACTAATATATATAGTGAGTTTTGGGAAATTGGAAACTATAGTGATAATTACATCGAAAGGCTAGGTTTGTAAATGTTAGAAAAAGAATTAGTTGTTAAAGATGAAGTTGGTTTACATGCAAGGCCTGCAAGTCTATTCGTTAAGATTGCACAAGAGTTTGATGGTACAGTAAAAGTTAAATTTAATAAGAAAAATCCACAGACTGGTGAAGAAAAACTCATTGAAAAAGATGGAAAAAGTATGATTGGTATATTAAGTCTTGGCATAGCCAAAGATAAGCCCTTCACGATCGTGCTTGATGGAGAAGATGAAGAACTTTTTTTATCGAAATTTGAGGAGTTGCTAGACAATGAGTAGTTCACTTCTAGAAACATTGCTACTTTCATCTAAAATTGAACCTTCTGAAGATTATGATGCAACTTATGAAACTCTACCAGTTGTCATAGCCGAATCTACAAAAGATCTTGATGCAGCTTTTGCAAAGCTAGATGAAGCAGGTGGGTATGGCTATATAGCTACTTGGAGAAAAAACCTATTTGCATTTAACACAAAACTACTTTCAAAAAGATGCGGTTTGATTGACGAAAATGCAAGTTTATTAAAAGCAGCCAGAGTCCCAAAAAACTAGTTTTTATTTTTAAAATTGTAAACTTGTAGTCTGATAATTTGAATCGTATACATTGCTACAATTGTGACTCCAATTTTTAGCAATTCTCTCATCCACCATAGATTCCCAGGTATGTCCATGCCTTCACCTATAGAGCCTCCAATAAGCCCTCCAATAAGCCCAGAGGATATAAGTAGCAAATAATCTCTACTACTGGCTCTTTTCAGAAATAGAGATGCAATAAGGCCATATACCAACCAACCTCCTAAGAGTGGAATTAAGGCATATAAAACTTGCATACTTTTACTCTAGTGGATTGTGATAAATTATTTCTTAGCTATTTTTTTAACTACTACGGATTCAATTCTTCTACTGTCTAACTCTACGACAGTTATTTCTAGGCCGTTTATAGTTATTTTTTCACCCTCTGATGGAAGCTGTTCACTATGACTCAGGTAAAGCCCCCCAACTGTAGCAACATCTTTGCCACTTTCCTCAAGACCAAAAAATTCTTCAAAGTCATCAATATCAGTTTTTCCATCTATTCGCCACTGACCAGGGCCTAATCTTCTAATACCAGAAAATCTTTGATCATGTTCGTCTGGTAAATCACCTACAAACTCTGAAAGGACGTCTTTAATAGTGACAACACCTTCAATACCTCCATTTTCATCAATAACACATGCGAAACTTGCTTTATTTTCTCTAAGAATATTTAAAGCAGAAAGAACAGTGGTGTACTCAGGAAGATAAATAGCATCTTTAATCAAACTCTCAATTTCTACACTCTCAGTCGGATTATTTAAATTGATTAAGTCTTTTACATACACAACTCCAAAAGTATCATCTAAAGATTCAGTTTTAGAAACAGGTACTCGAGAAATTCTTTTATCGTTTACAACTTTTTTTACATCATCAAGACTGACGGGTAGTGATAAAAACAATACATCTACTCTCGGCGTCATGATTTCTTTTATTGGCCGATCTGAAAAATCTAGCAATGAGTCAATGATTTCTCTTTCAGCGGGTAGTATTTGTCCTTCAATTTCACCTAATGCTGTTAATGCCTGAATATCAGCTTCAGTCACTTCAGCATCGTCTTCATCAGTATTTTTAACAAATTTCATAATTACATTTGTGATACTGTTTGTAAAAGGTGCAAATATTTTCGACAAGATTTCAACTAAAAATGTAGTTTTTGACAAAAATGCAATAGGAAGTTTTGTAGCTAGGGTTTTTGGAGTTATGTCACCAAATATTAAAACAATGATTGTGGTAAAAACAGTCGCTAATGCACTACCAACACTTTCGCCAAATCGTCTTACGAAAATCAACGTGGCTACAGATGCCATTAATATATTAACAAAGTTGTTACCGACTAATATTCCACCAATAGTTTTTTCAATGTTGTCTTTTGCTTTTTTTATTCTGTTATTTTTCCTAGAATCTTCTAATTGATGCACTTTTTGAATTGGAATAGAGGTAATCGCTGTTTCAGAACCAGAAAGCATACCAGAAAGTACTAAGCTCAAGAAAAAAACTATATATAAAACAATGTCAAAGTTAATACTCAATTTATACATTAGATTGTAAAGCATATTTGATTAAATAGGGAGTTTTTTCTTATTTTTCACTTATAATTTGTGTTTAAATAATTTCAAAGTAATCTAAAAACGTATCTAATGAAATGTGTCTAAATGGTAGATGAAAGAGTTGTAAGAGCTCAACAAAAATATGATGAAGTGCACAAAGAACTTCTTGAAGCTGGTGTAAAGTTACTTAGTACCAAGCCAATTTCCAGCTTATCTTTGAATTCTCTTGCAGAATATACAAATGTTTCTAAAACTAGTATCTACAATCATTTCAACAGCAATCCAGAACAATTTTATTATGATATTTTGGTTTATTGTAGAAATTATGTATTAAATGTTTTTAATGAAAACGAACCATCTGACTCAAAGCAAAAAATAATTTACTTTTATGAAGTTTATATTAAATTAATGAAAGAGAATAAGATATTGTGCATAAATCTATACTCTCAGTATTTTATTGTGAATTACAAAGCAAGATTTAAGTTATTTCAAAATAAAGTACTTTCTCAACTTCTTGAAGAAATAGGTATAAAAGATAAAGATATTGTTAAAAAGCTCTCACTAGAGTTTGCGGTTCTTCTAAATAGATTTTTTATTTACGAGTTAACTTCAAAAGAATTTGAGGAATACGAAAAAGAATTTTTTGAACGATTAAATAAAACCATTAGTTCTTAAAGACAAGATTCATAGCTGCCTTTGATAATGGCTTTACTATAAAATAATCTGCACCAACTCTTTTTGCTTGAAACTCATCTGCTTCTCTATCTGCAAGTAGAATGAATTTAGTATTTTTAGTGAGATCACTTCTCTTTAGTTCTCTTATTAGAGATGGTCCACCATTACTTTTAACCTGCATATCTACAAATATGTAGTCGTATACTGAATCAACATCTTCAATCTCTGAACTTGAATTAATTGTATTTTCAAAATCAAGATATTTCTCAACTGATTCTTTAACCCAATTATTATCACTTATTATAAAAATCTTCACAGTTTTCAAAGAATAGTACCCTGTAATTTTAAAATGGAATAAGAATGATTAATATAATTTCTTCGATTGCCTTATTGGTAATCAGCGTTAGCCAATTAAATATATTTGAAATAGATGGAGTTTTCTCATCTGCTCATGTCCGTTCGATCGAAAGGCATATAGATGACATACAATACACTCAAAACGACTTACTTGTTATCCAATACAGTTCTACTAAATACAGCGAAAAGGCCGTAAATGAGTTCGAAAATCTAATCTCAGATAAGGACTTCATAAAAGCTATGTGGGTAGGCCCATACTCAATTGAAATTGATTATTTAGTAACAGCTGGTTTTGATATTCTAGGATATGTTCCTGGAACTGAAATAATCAATGTTCCATTTACTCAACAGCTGGAGGAAAAATACTGTTTAGAGCATACTTGTGACTTTGCGGAACAAAAAATAATTATCGACGACGAAGAGGGTATTTTTGAAGATTATTTGGTCGTTGGTTCTTTGGGTGCATTTTTAGAAAACATCAATGACTCAGAAAGTTTTTCAAATGATGTTCGACTCACCATCAAAGAGGATACATTTGAAGCAATAAACTTTTTAAAACCATCTCTTATGGAGAGGTTTTATATAGCAATTTCAGAACCAATCTTTACATATATGTTTTTTGTTCTGGGCTTTGCTCTTATAGGTCTTGAGCTATTTGCTATTGGGCCAGGGATCATGGCTTTTATTGGAGGGTTATTAGTAGTCATATCGTCTTTACCTTTTCAAGAATTTGGCATCAATTATTTGGGAATTGGAATATTCATAGTTGCTTATATGATCTATTTGAAAATACTTTCGAGAGGTTATTTTTCAAGCTTAGGCATTTTAGCTTTTGGAATTCTTGTTACTTCATCTTTTGTTATGTTCAGCGATTATGTAATAAGTGTAAATAATATTATGCTAGCTTTTATATCTATTGGGCTAGCCTTCTTTTACTTTATAGCGATACCAACGGTTATTCGTTCTCGTCTTACTACTGATACAAGTGCGATGACGTCTTACGTTGACTCTGACGCAGAGTTTATTCAAAATTTAGATGGTAATGCCGTGTTAGTAAAAGTTGGGGATAGTGAAGTACGAGTTGAGTCAAACCCTGAAAAAAAATATAGTAAAGGTAGTTCTTATAAAATTATAGAAAATGACGGAAATTTAGAAATCTAACGTAAAACTTCGCGAAAAAAACCTTTTGCCATTCCTAATTTCTTAAATATTGTCTATGTATGTTACAAATAAACATTTCCACCTGGCAATATGACGCACTCTGCCGACAACACAGTAGCAATCTTTTCTTTCCACCAGCTACGTTTGAAAAAAAAGAAGATAGAGAAAAAAGAGAATTAAAAGCAAAATCAGTTTGTAATGGCTGTCCAGTAAAATTTGAATGTTTAGAAGAAGCTTATGAAATCTCTGAGCCATTCGGTGTTTGGGGAGGAATGAATGAAGTTGAAAGAAAGAGAAACTTAGTTTTAGCTGACTAATTTTTCTCTATTTCCTTCAGTATCCAGTTTTTTTGTTATCAACTTGTTGTCTAATGCCTCTAAAAGTGGAATAGCATATTTTCTTGATAGACCACTAAATTCTTTAAATTGGGAGATAGTAAATATATTTGGTAGTTTATGGACTATATCTACAACAGTTTTTAAATGCTCTTCTGTATAAAGAATATTTTTCGATACTCTTATTAGTTTTCCTTCTAGAAACAGATTTTTAACAATTTCTCTATCATATTTTTTTAAATCTATATTTGGGACAGCTAATTCATCGCCCAAGTCTTTATAGATTAGTTTTAAAATTTTTATATCTGCATCACTAGTGTCTTGTGTCAATTTAATTTGGTTTTCCTTTATAGAGAGATCTTCAAACTTTGAAAACAGATCACCTAAATCTTCTTCTTTAATAAAAAAGATCTCATAAAAATACTTAGCAACACCTTGTTTGTTTATTTTTTCAAAGTTTTCTCTTATATGTTTATGGATATTATTCAACGTGGCAGAATCTGTATATAGACTGCCTATTTTTATATCATCAACTCTCTGACTTATCGTTGTAAAAGGAACTAGTTCAAACAGACTATCGTACTCAGCTCTATCTTTTGATTTTCTAATAAGGTGTTTTACAAGATTTTTATTTAAAAGTGGAGTCATAAATTCACATCCATAGAACTGATTACTATCAATATTGTGCAAGACCATTTTTTCACCAGCGGGAATTGCAACTAGTTCATTTAATTTAGCAATAGCGTATTGCTTTTTGTTAACTTTTAAGAGATAAAATTTCTGAACAAGCTTATTTGTAGTTCCAACAAAAAGTTTGACGGTATTGTTGCTCAATTTATAAGCGTCTTCCGAGAGAATTTCAAAAAGTATAAAATCAGAAATTTGCAGAACATCATTAGATACTAAATCTCCTCTCTTTGGTGTTATATCATTTGATTTTTTTAAAGATATAGCAATTCTTTGAGATCCAGACGTCTGAGAATATTCCTTGTTAACACTCTCAATACTTCTTATTTCTACATTTTCAGCCCTAGGATATAAATATAGATTATCTACTACAAAATTTTTTCCTGCAGTACCAGTTATTACCCTACCAATCCCGTCAATCACAAAGCTTCTATCTACCCAAAAAGAGGAATAATTATTTGAGAAGGTTTTTAAAAATTCTTGTATCTCTTTAATGAGATCTTCTCTTTTTGTTGAGTTTTTATTAAATTTAAGGATTGTATAGTTTAAGTCTTCTATCTTAGATATTCTTTCTATGAGTTTGTTTTCCTCAACATTCGATTCTGGTAGGTCTAACTTTGTGAAGATGAATATAATGTTGAGTTTAGAAAGTCCAATTAATGCCCTGAAATGTTGTTCTGACTGTTCTGACCACCCTTGTGTGCTATCAATAACAAACAAAATTGCATCAGCATTTGAAAACCCTGCCATTGTGTTTTTAAAAAAATCACTATGTCCGGGAACATCAACAATTGAAGTTATTTCATCATTGAATTCGTAAAAGGTGTAGCCAAGATTAATTGTCAGTCCACGATTTTTCTCCTCGGCCAATCTATCAGTTTCTTGTTCTGTTAAAAAGCTTACAAGAGTAGATTTACCATGATCTACATGCCCAGCAGTAGCAAGTACCGTCATAGGTTTTTTAATGCATTGGAAATAAGTTCATCATCAATTTCAAAAGAAGACCTTAAATCAAAAATTATCTTTTCATCTTTAATTCTTGGAATTATTGGAATATCTAAACTTGCCAATTTACTTATCAAATTGGTATCTATAGAAGTATGAATAGCTATTACAGGAGAAGGTATTTTTACATCTGGCATACTTCCTCCACCAATTAATGAATAACTTTCTTCCACAGTATGCTTTATATCTAAAACCACCGAGATTTTCTTAATCCTATTGAGAAGTTCTTCATAGGAGAGTGTCAAAAAGTGCCATAACGGTATAGAGCCTTCTTTTTTTGAAAGATATAAGCCAGTAGTTTTTTGGAGTTCATAGTTCACAATTGGAGAACATCGGTAAGTTCTAAAAAGTGGAGACTCTTTTATATTTGTTACTAGTTCTTCGTTTCCTGCGATTATTCCAGCCTGAAGAGAACCAAATAACTTATCACCTGAGAACATAATTAAGTCTGCACCATCAAGCAGAGAGTCTTGCACATGTTGTTCATTGCTAAAAAAGCTGATCTTGTTTTTCTCTAAGAATTTCTTATCAACAACCAAGCCACTACCTATATCATGTATGACGAGAGCACCGTATTCTTTCGCAATAATTTTCAACTCTTTGATGGAGACTTCTTCGACAAATCCTGAAATTGAGAAATTAGATCTATGCACTTTTAAAACAACTGCATGTGGATTGCCTTTTAAAGCAGTAGAGTAATCTTTTTTGTGTGTTTTATTTGTAGTCCCAACCTCAATAAGTTTTAAACCCGTTTCCGCAATTATTTCTGGCAATCTATATGAGCCTCCAATTTCAACTATTTCTCCTCTAGAGATTATTACAGCATCTACTTGTTGGGTTTTTTTTAGTGAGTGCAAGGTTAAAAATAATGATGAAGCATTATTGTTTACAAAACACACTGCTTCCGAACCAAGCAATAAATTCATTGAGTAAGATAGATACGAACTTCTTTTACCCCTTGTTTGCTTTCCTAAATCAAACTCTATATTTGAGGCATGTCCTTCAAAAGTGACATTGGTTTGAGCCCTTCCTAAGTTTGTGTGTAATAGTGTTCCTGTACAGTTTATTACTTTTAATTGTTCACTAATTAGTAGGTTATCGATTGCTAATTTATATTCCTTAAGTAAAGTTTCTTTATCAGAAAATTGTTCAAAAATATCTTTTGCTACGTTGGTGCAGATTTCTCTAGGTAGATGGTTTTGATAGGAATCTACCAATGCATTTACGGATAGATTTTCCATAAATATTAGTTTCCCAACTCTTCAAAAACTTTTGCAATTCTTCCGGTACAAGTCTCATCAGCAATCGGTGGTAAAACATCAGTTATCTTGTTGACCAACTCATTAAGAGATGATTTTGTTGGAGTGTCCATTTCTTGCTCTATTAGTGGAATTCCTTTATCAGCTTCTATTGTTGTGTTTTCACTCAATGGAATTTTCATCAACAGAGGGATTGCAAATTGCTCCGCAAGCTTTTCACCCCCACCTTCACCAAATATTTCATATTTTTCCCCCGTATCTGTCTCAAAGTATGACATGTTCTCAATAACACCTAAAAGAGGTATAAAACTTCTTTTTGCCATATCTGCAACTCGAGTTGCAACCTTCTGGGCAGTAACTTGTGGAGTGGTAACAACAATAAGCTCTGCTTGGGGCAAAAGTCTTCCTAATGCCATTTGTATATCTCCTGTTCCTGGAGGTAAATCAATAATGAGATAATCTAACTTCCCCCATGAGACATCATTAAGAAATTGCTCTAGAGCTTTACTTAGCATTAACCCTCGCCACATTAGTGCTGTATCTTCGTCTTCTGTAATTAAACCAGTGGAGACTACTTCGAGATTCCCTCTTTTATAAGGGATTATCTTTTTATCCTCTCCAGCTTCTAAACGGGCCTGAATACCTAATAAACGGGGGATAGAGAATCCCCATATATCTGCATCTAATAATCCTGTTTTATATCCTTGTTTTTCAAGGCCAAGAGCTATATTTGTTGAGATTGTTGATTTACCTACACCACCTTTTCCACTCCCAATGGCGATAACTCTTGTCTGAGGATCAATTTTTGTTTCAGTTGCATTATCTCTTGCTTTTTTTCGGGCTTTTTCCATTACCGCACTTCTATCTTTTTTGTTCATAGCGACTACATCAATTTGTACTTTATCTATATTTTCCATTAGTAAAAGTTTGCGATTGATTTCAGTCTCTATTTGATTTCTCATCGGACATTCAGCAATTGTTAAAGCTAGTTGAATAAATACAGTCGCATCTTTGTAGGTAATGTCTTTGACCATACCTAGTTCAACAATATCTACACCTAGTTCTGGGTCAACTATTGTTGAGAGGTGTTTTAAGAGAATATCGTTTTGCGTCATAATGTTATTTTAAAGTCAATATGAAAACATGTAATTATTAATTTATTGAATAAACCAATATTTGGTATAATGAAAGTATGGATTTACAAATAAAATCATCAAGAGTAGTACTAGCAACTGATAGTGCCGTTAAAAAACTTAAAGAGTTAAAAGTAGCGGAAAGTGCTGAAGGAAGCTTTTTAAGAATGGGAGTTAAACCAGGAGGTTGTTCCGGACTTTCTTATGAAATGTTTTTCGATACAGAGAAATATGATAATGATTTTACAGAAGAGTATGGAGAAGTCTCTATTGTTGTTGATGGCCAAAGTGTCGACCACATAAGAGGAGCTACTTTAGATTACAAAGAAGGTTTAATGGAAACTGGATTCTCTATAGACAATCCAAATGTTTCAAGAACCTGTGGTTGCGGTAACAGCTTTAGTTAAATTTGTAACCTACAGAATGGACAGTTTTTATCCATTCAGACCTATTTTCACCAAGCTTTGCTCGCAATCGTCTGACGTGAACATCAACAGTTCTAGCTCCACCAAAGTAATCATATCCCCAAACTTTTTCTAGCAACTGCTCTCTTGACCAAACATCATCTTGGTTTTCAATAAAAAACTTGAGTAACTCATACTCCATAAACGTTAAATCTAATAAAATATCACCAGCCTTTGCTTCATAAGTTTTAAGGTTGATTACTAAATCCTTAAACTCTATCTTCTCAGAGTTAGTATCTCCAAGTAGAGAATGAATGCGAGCACTTACTTCAGCCAGCTCACTTTTTGATGAAATAATTTCAATACGGGGATTTTTAATTAGGTCCACAGTTTGAGCAAAATTTTCATCTTCACATACGATAAGCTCTGGGACAGGTTTTGATGCTGATTCCAAATCAGAGAGGCTTTTTTTTGTTTCCCCATATTTACTAAGTGAGGTTAGGGCAATATCAAGTTGACTTTGATTTTGAATATTTTTTAATGTAATTTTTTTAATTCCAGCATCTTTAAATAACTGCAAAAAATTTGCATGTTTCTTATCTAAATTTATATATGCATTTATCATTTTCTTGAAACAATTATTTAATATTTGAAATATACCAATAATCAGAATAAATACTACATTGATAACTATGAAAATAAAAGCAGAATATATATGGATAGACGGTCAAACTCCAACCGCCAAACTAAGGAGTAAAACAAAAATTATGGAACAAGGTACAGAACCTCCAATTTGGGGTTTTGATGGATCAAGTACACAACAGGCTACTGGTGATCAATCAGACTGTGTTTTAAGCCCAGTTGCAACATTCAAAGATCCTTTAAGAGGTGGAGAAAACATATTAGTTATGTGTGAAGTTTTGAATGTTGATATGACTCCACATGCTTCAAATACACGTGCTGCTTGTCTTGAAGCCTCCGAAAATTTCTCAGAGTTTGAACCAATGTTTGGATTAGAACAGGAGTATACATTTTATGAGCAATCCTATGACTCCTTAAAATACGGTCAACCATTAGGGTTCCCCCCATCTGGATATCCAGCTCCACAGGGTGGATACTACTGTGGTGTAGGTGCAGATGAAGTATACGGTAGAGATATTTCAGAAGAACACGCAACAGCTTG
>Ga0208149_1000032_pt1 | contig 51769 bp, 58 predicted proteins | sample DEB08_DNA_15_FD_184533 | JGI IMG/M metagenome (GOLD analysis project Ga0208149, IMG submission 184533) | Aqueous microbial communities from the Delaware River and Bay under freshwater to marine salinity gradient to study organic matter... | ecosystem: Environmental > Aquatic > Marine > Coastal ... | reverse complement strand
TTTCAAGCGCGTCGTTCACATAATACGCTTCAATATCGTCTACATATATAGTAGCACCGCCGTATCTAATCCATTCCATAAGAACTTCAGCAAGGTCATTGTCGTAATAGTGAACGTCTTCATTTACATTAACGTCACCGTTACCGTTGTCGGTTGCAATCCATACTTCATAACCGTCTGCAGTTGTTTCAGTATACAACCAATAGTCTACATATTGATTCCACTGATCGGTAAGTTCAAACTCATAGTGCTCACATAACCTTTTGTAGTCTCCATCTTCATCTTCTACTCCATAACCATCGTGTGAGGACAGGCCTTGTTTATTTAATCGCTCTTCAATTAACTCGTCTGTAATGTACTTCTTTTTACTCATATTCAAAAATTAAAAATATATTGTTCCAGTCTATTTCGAGTACGTCACATATTGTGCACATCTCGCCAACGGTGAGGCTAATCACCCACACGTTCTCATTCATTGCTCGTTCGGCTTCAGCTACCATATTTGGAAACGTTTGCCGCTGCTCAACTAACTTATTTAAGTAGTTGGGTTTCAGTCTGTTGTATAGTGTTGCTTTTTCTTTCATACTTATATTATCGCTTAGTGTCCGTGTTTAATTTGTAAATTAGTTCGTAGTATAGTACAGATAATAGTAAACTATACTTATCGTCAGTCTCTTCAACTATACCGTCTTCAAACATTTCTTCGGTAATCGTTTCAAGTATTTGGTCTCGTATTACCGTTTCGATACGATCGAGGAGATGTATAGCATCGGAGTTGCCATGTAAGACAATCCCGTACTTATCTTTAAGTTCTGCTAACCGCTTAGCTTGATTGCTCTGCTTTTCTGTCATAGTTGTATGTTTCTACTAGTTCGTCCCAATCTACATTATTTAAGAACAGGTTGGCATAGTCTACTATTAAACCAACTGCTCCGGTGTTTTCAAACACGCAGTTCTCTACTATTGCTTTTAGTAAGTCTACGTATATGTCCTCGTCTTCATCCCACTGATATCCGTTAAGTATATCGTGGTGAACACGAAATGTTGCGTAATTACTCCACCCGTTATAAGGGTAGTTTGCATAATCTGGGAATCTACCTTTACTTACGTGGTTTATAGGTAATCCATTGTCTTCACTCATAATTTATAATTTTAGTGGACGTGGCAGGAATCGAACCTGCGTTACCGGCTTTAGGTGGTATTCAGTGGAGCTGCCTCGCGGTCTTATGTCATCCACTTACTGTTCTCCCGCTTCCGGTCAAACCATTTCACGCCCAGTTGAGAGGCTGCGCGTCATTTACCGGTGTGCCCCGACTTACGCCTCTCTGCCACAACGCTGGTCTGCCAGCATCTTCTGTTACGAAGCATCTCTAATTGTGGCGTGTAGTCTGCCGCTAACAGCAGCACCTTCCAACTACTTACGTCGCCATGACCGGTGCACTGCAGCACTTGTTGCCTGACTGACGATTTGAATAGTATTACCGGTCTTATGTGCGATAATGGGTACGTAGCTATACTGTTCAACGTCTGAACAAGTTGTGCATGTGTTGTACCCGAGGTTTACTCGCCCCGCCGGTATTATATTGTTACATTTACATTTTCTCATACTTATATTATCGTATGTGCTTCGTGTTTAGTTTGTAATTATTCCACTGTCTTCGTGAAGCATCCACTCAATATTACTTATATTGTGACCTTTCTGGTCTAACCAAACTCCGTAATCTTCAAACACGTCGCCATTCTCGATTTTGTATTGGTATACTTTAGCGTCGGTATGATCTAATACTGTTATATACATATTTTTAATTTTAGTAATGAATTTCTATTAACTTCTGCTCTATATAATATAACATATCCGCATCTAACAGCTCATAAATATCTATCTCACCTGCATATATTGCCTGTATTTCAATTGAAGGTGGCTCGCCTGGGTGACCTGACCCGTCTTTGTAATACATAACCATTGGCTCACCGGGATTATTATAGTAACTTACTGTTAGCGGTACATCACTTACTGTAAGGTGTGTTGTATTAATACTACTCATATTGCTCTTGGTTTTCAAGTATGTTATTTATTTTGTCTTCCATACCTACTATTTCTTTAGCTAGTTCTAGTATGGTTCTTAAGCCACGTGTCTCGTAATCACTTAAGTCTTCATCGACATCACTGTCGTATAATGTATCTACTACATCTTGCATATCTAGCGAGGTATTTTCATACCTGCAATAACTCATATTTGGCATAATTTCTATATTTTATATTTATATTATCGTTCGGTGTTCGTATTTAGTTTGTATATTTCCACCTCTCGCGGTGTGAAAAGTCTTTACCTTTACGGAATACTGATTTACCGTTTACTCTATACCGCATATATTCGCGGTGATTCAGTCCTCTACAATACCCGTGTTGCAACCGTTCTTGGTTCCACTCTTCAGCACGTGCAGTTTTCTGTGCTGCACTGTAAGCCAGTAGCTCTCTCATATTACTCACTGACATAGGTAAATCCTTTAAAGTTAAACCACTCGCTTATACCTTCGACTACATAGTCGTTACCGTCGTTGTCTGTTGACCACTTTTCTTTGAATGCAAAGCTCGGTGGTAGGTTACCGATCAGGTAAGGTTTGTAAACCACACCGTTCAGTCGTATTTTATTCTCTTTTAAAAATTTTATACTATTCATATTTAATGTTTTTACAATTATATTATCAATCAGTGGCCGTATTTAGTTTGTACGTTCATAACTTTACTTGAATTTACTTGCTACTTCATATATTTCTTCTCTGTCCTCACTGTCTAAGTTCGGAGTAGTTTTTGCATACATTCTTAGTACATAGTGTACGAATGTGCAGTCGTTGTCGGTAAGGTTTATACTTCTCATAACGCTTCGTTTATTTTATCTTCCACTTGTGCTAGTAAGTCGAGGTATAGTTTTCTAAAATCACTCTCGTCGTCATAGTCACACTCGTCTGCAACGTACTTGTAGATCTCGAGTGCAGTACCTGCCCAGCCATTACCAAACTCGCAATTTCGAAAGCCGGTAACATAGTAATCGATAGTATCACTATCCCAATGAAAATTATATTTATCCATAGTAATGTGTTTTAAAGTTTCATATATATTATCTTCACCGATTCGTGTTCAATTTGTAAATAAAAGTAGGTAAAGTGTTTACAAGAGTAAAATAGTATACAGATGTAACACCACACCTCTAAGCATGAGGTACCAAGAAATGTGACATTAGCTAGTTAAGTATTATTAATAACAGGCTAGTGTCGCACTTTTCGCTACTAATCTCTTCATTACCGACCCGTTCTTTACATTTTTTTTGAGAAGGTGCTACTTTTTATTACTTCACCGCACTATGCTATACGCGTTGCTATACACACTCCACCGATAGAGTTGGTATTCGTCCATCGTTGTCGGTGAAGCGATCGGGGTAGGGCGAGTGGGACTTGCTGTCAGATTAGCCCACTTCTTACATTATTTACCCGTCCGAGTGAGAAGTTCTATTTGACTATAACCTCATCACCTAACTCGCGTACAAACTTCGGTAGCGCAAATGTTTGACTGTAATACTTGTACTTTTGAAAGCATTTCATGTTGTCGAATCTTTCTTTACATAACTCGTATACTTTGTCATGTGAGTACTTGTGTGTTTTACCGTCGTAGTCTGTGAATGAGACTGTGACATTTTTACCGATTAAAGATTTGCGAATGATAAATCTTTTGCTTACTAGTGTTTGAATTTTATTTGACATAATTTTAATTTTTAATTTTTACATTTATATTATCTACTTTACTTCGTGCTTAGTTTGTATATGACTCTTCACGTAGGAGCTCAAGCTCTCTTATTTCCATTTGTACACTTCTTGCTTGTACATACTTGTCGCAGTCAATGTACCAGTCGTACTCTTTGTACAACTCATTTAGTTTTTCATTTATACTCATAATTTACATTTTAATTCGTTACATATATATTATCTAAGTACAGTCGTGTTAAGTTTGTAAATGCTATACGCGTTGCTATACACCGCAAGCGGTGCCGCAGCGGTTACCCGCAGGGTTCACCTATATTATCTACACCACACCGTACTAAGTTTGTGTATGCTATACGCGTATGCTATACGCTACGCTTACGCTCCGCTAAAAACCCCGAATCCTGGCGCGAGTTGCAGTAGTTGATCCGGTCACGGCAGCCCGATAGTTCCTGAGAAACCCGGATCCGCACGGTAAAACGATACGGGGGCTGGCAAAAATAAATTAACTTTACTTTAACGGGTATATTAAAAAATATGTATATATAACCCACAACTCCTATATATCTCACAAATTAAATAACGGTAAACAGTTGTAATATAATAGGTATGGGAAAACAGAAACTATCACGTAGAGCAGCCGCTGCAAAGAAGAAGCGAGATTTGGCTACTGCTAATGGAGCTAGAAGAAAAGCTATGAGAGCAGAGAACCAGAGAAGGCGTCGTGCAGCTATTAAGGCTGGTAAAAACATACGTGGGAAAGACTACGACCATAAAACCAAGCGTTTCGTGTCTGTGAAAAAAAACAGAGGCGGTCACGGACGTGGAACCAAGAAAGAATAATTTACCGTCTCTAAACCAAAACCAATGACACTATATTATAAAACCTATTCTTGGGGAACAACAAACCCTAAGATGACAAAAGAGGAAGTGGAATTCCTAGCACACCTAACAGAAAAGAAAAACTGGAGGGTTGTGCAATTACCAAATGGATATTACCAAACCGAATACCTTAACCCAGGCGATGAAAATTGGGTTGATGTTACGCGTAGAGAAACCGTTGACGGTGCAGAAGCTGCAATCGATGCTTCAATAGAGCATTACGGAAAGCGGTTAGAGTTCGCGAAAGGACCAGTAGTAGTAAAGACATTTGAATAAATCTCTGTAAAAATTAAATTAAATGGAATATAATAACCCAAGTGAGATTGTAAAAAATTTATCCTTTGGAAGAGATGGCAAGGATAAAATAATGGCAGGTGTAGAGAAGCTTGCAAAAGCTGTGAGCTCTACTTTAGGTGCCTCAGGTAAGTGCGTTATATATGAAGATGCGTTAGGGAAACCGGTCATAACAAAAGACGGTGTAACGGTCGCAGAATCCGTAGTCTTAAGAGACCCAGTTGAAAACATCGGAGCGACACTTATAAAAGAAGCAGCTAAAAACACGGTCAGGGAAGCGGGTGACGGTACCACAACGGCTACCGTACTCGCTCACTGGCTACTCAGTAATGCCAGTAAAGAATTAGATAAAGGTGAGACAGATATACGTTCGCTTAAAGCAGGTATAGACTCGGCAACAGATAAAGTTATTAAATACATCGATAAAGCAGCTGTACCGGTAAAAGACACAATGCTAACTCAAGTTGCTACGATTAGCTGCAACAACGACGCCCAGCTAGGTAAAATAATCGGGGATGCGTTTGAAAAGGTTGGTAAAGATGGTGTGGTGCTAATGGAAGAGTCAGATACAGAAGAAACATATGTTGATTTTGTAGAAGGCGTGCAAATAGAATGTGGGCTTAAATCGCCACACTTAATGACAGACAAGGATAAGCAGAGAGCTGTTTTAGATAGCCCTTACGTACTTATAGTATCTTCACCTATACCAAATGTTAGGAAGATACAAAGTGTGCTGGAATATGTGATTAAACAAAAGCGTTCACTTTTAATTGTAGCATCGGTTGAGCAGCAGCCTATGGCAGCACTTTTAGCAAACAAGGTTAAAGGTAACATAAAGGTTAACGTTATTGATCTTCCAGGCTTTGGGCCTACAAAACAAGATACTATTGAAGATCTAGCTTTCTTAACGGGTGCAACTGTTATAAACGAAGAGCTAGGTGATGATTTAGATCTTATAGAGCCAACAGTGTTAGGTGAAGCTGCAAAAGCAATAACAGATGATAAAACGACTGTATTGCAAACAGGCGATCTAGGTATGGATCTGGAAGAAAGAGTTGCGCAGGTTGAAGAAAAGGTTAAGAACGAAACAAACCCGTACTTTAAGAGACGGCTGCAGCAAAGACTAGCAATGCTTAACGGTGCAGTCGGAATCGTAAAAGTCGGCGGAAATTCGAAAATCGAGCTCAAAGAAAAGAAAGACAGGGTTGAAGATGCTCTGTATGCGGTAAAAGCTGCGCTTAAAGAAGGTATAGTGCCTGGCGGCGGGGTAGCGCTTATGAATGCTGCGCAAAAAATAAAAGCTAAAAACCGAGGCGAAGATATATTATTAGGAGCGGCTATATCTCCATATAGAACAATTCTTGATAATGCCGGGCTTGGTGATAATTTAAACGTAGAGCGCAAAGGCTGGGGTCGGGATGTTATAACAGGTAAGCCAACTAATATGATACGAGCTGGTATTATAGATCCGGCGTTTGTTACAAAGACTGCTCTTAAAAATGCGGTATCAGTTGTTAATACAATTATATCTGCTGACTGTATAATCAATAACATGCGACTCGATGAAAGCAATTAATTATTTCGTAGTTATTGAAAAAATCAAGGAAGCACCGAAGACAGTAGGTGGGCTTGAGCTTACAGAATCGCAAAACAGTGACGTTAGGTACTTAAAGGGTAAGGTTATATCCGCAGGTAACTTAGTTGAGGCACTGAAGAAGAATGATATTGTTTATTACGACAAGCACAACGGACACGGTATACAATGGAAAGATAAGTTGTATCACGTACTGAAGCTTGCGGATATTGTTATGGTAGAATGAGATTAACAGCGGAAGATCTTAAAGAGTTAAATTTAATGAAGTATTACAGGCTCATTCGTAAGTGGGCCTGTAAAACTTACGAGTTAAAAGACGCTGATTTAGAACTTTTAATATATTTAGATTGCAAAAAGCGTTTTACACGTAATGATTTTATAGAAGGCGAGTACACATATTCTTGGGATAAAGATAGATGGGAGCGTCTTCGTCGCGATGGCTGGATTGAGGTTTGGCGCCATCGTAACCGTACTTCAATTAAATATTCTATATTTCAAACCTCATTTAAATGCAAACACTTAATAAGTAGAATATATAGAATAATGCTAGGTGAAGAAGACCTTCCAACGTCTGAGCGTAGCGTATTTTTCAAAAATAAAACATATACAGATAAAGTCTATAATAAGGCTATTGATGATATGATCAAAGATCCAGAAAGATAATGGCATTCAAAATGAAAACCACCATACCTGCACTTCTAGGTATTAACGCGGAACTAAGTACATATGATGTTCCAGTTTTTGAAAAAGATATGCCAGATAATATATGGGGTGCTGCTATTATAGACAGGACCATACATATAAATGATGATCTTACTAAAAAACAAAAGAAAGATGCTGTTGAGCACGAAACAGAACATATAAAACAGTTTCGCAACGGTACTGTCAGTTATGACACTAAAAATATATACTATAAGCCTACTAAAGGTAGTCCTATGCAAATTGTACCCCAGAAGTCAATAAAGCTTGGGGGGCATGGGCTTCCTTGGGAAAAGGCTGTTTACAATAAAACTAAAACTTATGCCAAGTAAAAACGCACCATCAAAGAAAAAATCTCTAGGGTACTATAACCCTGTGAAGGATAAAAAGAAAGAAGGAGCAGCTGCTGGTGGTGGTATGACTGAAAAAGGTGTTAAAAAATACCGTCGTGATAATCCAGGCAGTAAGCTAAAAACAGCTGTTACTAAATGCGATGTAAAAGTAGGTACTAAAGCTTACAAGCGTCAAAAAGCGTTTTGTTCACGTTCTAGAAGCTGGACAGGTGAAAGAGGTAAAGCAGCGCGCCGTAGATGGTGTTGCAGTAGGCACAGATAATATTATGAAATCAAGAGGACTAGGTGACGACATTCACAAGTTTACCACAGCTACTGGTATTAAGAAAGCTGTAGATTTTATGTCAAAAGGATTAAATATACCGTGCGGTTGTGAGGGGCGCCGCGAGGCTATGAACGCGTTGTTCCCCCGCAAATATAAAAAGTAAAGATATGGCAACTAAACAAGAAAAAGAAGTAGCTAAGCAAAAAGCAATAAAAGGCGGAATGCCATCTGATGTGGCTAATAGAGTTTTCAGAATGCAAATGGGTAAAGACAAGTCTGGTATGGATAGCAGTCACACATTTCCTATGAAGCAAGCGTATAACATTCAAATGGCACCACTGCGTATGGCTAGTTTTGAAAATAATGAAGATCCGGAAAGTCCAAATGAAGACTCACCTGGGGATATTACGGTACAAGAAATAATAACTCCTGAAGGAAATTTAGCAACACAAACAGATGTTACTAGTAGTTTTTCAGTTCCAGGCGGCAATATTGACGAAACGGTTTATACAACAGGTAAATCTTTAGAAGGTTTGACTCAGGAGCAGCTTGACTGGAGAACAAATGAAATAGAAAGACTAGGCGGTATAGATGCTTATCATAGAAAATATGGAAGCAAAGAAAAAGGCAAAGCTAGAACCATACAAACAACTACCCCGCCTACAACAAAAACTGAAACTGAAACAACAATTGATCCGCAGCTTTCAAACGTGGAGGGCTTAACGCCTTATCAACAGCGTCGAGATATTAGAAGAGGGCGTATACTTTCTAGAAACATTGGTAAGCTTGAAAGAAAGCTTAGTAAAGCAGAAGACGGAACTCAGAAAAAAGCAGCTATTCAAAGAGAGTTGGATGCTTTAGTTAAACAAAGTGAGTATAGAGCTCAACAGCAGGCTCAGGGTAAAACAGGAGATCAACAATTTACAATTGATAAAGTAGCAACCCCAGGCCAAAAAGAGATATTAGGTAAAAAAAATTCGTCGACTGGCAGTGGCTATAATACAAGTAATCTTTTATCAATGCCTACCGCTAAAAAATCAAACGAATTTGGCAGATTTGGTTATCAAGCAGGTTCAATGCTAGAAAACATTGCAATGCCAATGATGAAATTTAAAGGTAAAAAATCAGGATATAAAAAATAAAAGTTATGCCAAATTACAAAATGCAAATGGGTTCACATAGCCAGGCTAGCGATACAACATTTAAAGAAAACGATCAAAGTATAATTAATGCTGGTCCAGCGGATAGGAGAGCGGCTGCTAATCTTTCTAGAATAAAAGCTCACAGAAAAAAAGCTTTAGCAAAAGCAAACTCTTCTAGTTCATCATTAACCCGTTCTTACGGTTTTGACAAAAGTAAAGGGAGTGTTAGAGGGCAACAGCGAAAAGCTGAATTAATAAGGCAAGGTAAGATTACACCTACTCCAGTTGCAACACCAACCCCTTCGGTTCCAAAAGAACCAAGCGTTACAATAAATCCTAAAACCCCAGCCCCTGCCCCTAAAAAACCAACAGGCCCAAAGCCTTATGTTAAGCAAGGAGGTAAAGCCACGGGGTCTATAAAAAATTATGCAATTGGCAGTGATGCTCGTAGAAAAGAATATGATGCGAGAGGCTGGGCGTATGATGACAGTATAAAAAGACCTAAAGCTAAAGCGGCTGCGGCCTCAAGCCTTAAGTCAAAACCTGTTTCTATTTCTACAGGCCCTAAATTGACGCCTAGCATTTCGAACATTACTCCAAAACAAACTATTGCTTCTCCTCAGACTAAAACACCAAAAGTTAAACAGACTGAGCCTAATGTTAAAAAAGCCGACAAAAACTTTTCTAAAATGGTTAAGCTTCGAACAAAAGCTGATATTATATTAGGGGATAGTTCTATGCCAGATTCTAGAAAACAAAGAAAGCTAGGCAGATTAAGAAAACAATACAACAGACAAGCAACAAAGCATAAGCAAAATCGGCCTTCTATTGGTAATGCCTTTAAAGTGAACTTATAATGAAAAAATTACTCAGTTTAATTACTGGGGGCCTTATAAAAGATGTTGGTAGCGTAATAGATAATTTAACGACTACTGATGAGGAAAGACTAGAAGCTAAACAAAAATTACAAGAGCTTTTAGAAAAAGCAGACCAAGATGCACAAAGTCAAATTACAGAGCGCTGGAAACTTGACATGCAATCAGATTCTTTTCTTTCTAAAAATATTAGACCTCTGGTTTTAATTTATTTAACATTCATATTTACCGCTCTATCTTTTTTTGATGGAAATATAGGCGGCTTCCAGGTGGCTGAAGAATATATACCTATTTTTCAGTCATTGCTTATTACAGTATATGGGGCTTACTTTGTAGGTAGAACATGGGAAAAATCAAAAAAACAATAGCAAATGGCTAGAATTAGTACCTATTCTAAAGACCTTATTATAACTAAGGATGATAAGGTTATTGGATCCGATGCTTCTGGTTCGATAACCAAGAATTATACTTTAGAAGGTATTGGTAAATTTTTAGGTGATAATGGACTCGTTGTGGTTCATACACAGGCAATGTACCAGCTTAGCTTAGCTAATGGAAACGGTAAATTTACAGGTGCCAGTAATAGCACTTCTTTTGCTAGCGCACCTGCATTAAAATTTAATAAAATTGATGGCGCTGAACATAATATAGAAAATTTTATATTAGAATACAAAAATAGAACAATAATAATATTCCAGTCTGATAATAAAAATAATTATGGAATATACAAAGCAACTGATGTTGCTCAGGACTCTAATAATAATGATTTATATAATTTTACTTTAGAGCATATATCTAGCAATGGTTCTTTTGAAATAGATAAATATTATGGCATAGCTTTGTTAGGAGAAGGAGATAAGCATTTTGTGCATACTCAAAGCTCATCTTCTGTAACATGGACAATTCAGCATAATTTAAACAAACATCCGTCAGTAACTGTTGCTTTAGATACAGGCCAAAAAGGTTATGGCGACGTAAACTATACATCAAAAAATAATTTAACAATAACTTTTACGCAAGCCGGTACAGGCAAAGCATATATGAATTAAAACTATGGCTATTCAATTTTTACATCACATAGATCTCAATGACAACCAGCTTCAAGAAGCTAGATTGCATAATACAAGCACCGCTCCTTCGACTAACGATGGTCAAATTTATTTTGACACAGCCGCAAACCTGGATCTGGCAAAATACTACAGAACCGGCGGTTGGGTTACAATAGATCCAATTACAAACGCATCCTTAAGCGGTAACACTTTAACATTAACACGTATCCAGGATAACTTAACAGTTGATCTTTCTAGTTTAACCCCAACTCTTAGAGCAGCGGGTACTGGTTTATCACTAGATGGTAATGATATTAACGCAAATGTAGACGGCACAAACTCAGAAGCTGCTCAAACCTCTACAACAGCAAGCGGTAGAACATATAAAGTACAGGTTGATAGTAGTGATAACCTTGTAGTTAACGTACCATGGTCTGATACTGATACTAACACTAATCAATTAACAGAATGGACGTTAAGAGATGATGATAATGATGATGTAACAATTGGTCATGACAAGTTTGTTAAATTTGTAGCAGCAACAGGTGCATTAGGTACTAATATATCAGGATCTGGCACTACAGCCAGTCCATATGTCGTTACAATTACAAGCCCAGACACCGATACTAACACACAGAATCAATACGGAATTAGCGCTGCTGATGGAACAACTACTTCAAGAGAAAAGATTGTATTAGGTGGTTCAGGTCACGACGGTACTACAACTGATTTTATTGAAATAGCTGCAGGTACTGGTATGAGCATTGCTAGATCTGGTGATGTTATTACACTAACAAACACTTCAACAAATGTTGACGTTGATGTAAGTGTTTCAAACTTAGAAACCAGATTAGGTGAAATTGACTCCGATGTTAGTATAGGTGATTCAAGCGGCCCTACTGTTACAATTCCTGGAAACCTTGTGGTGCAAGGAACAACTACAACAGTCGAAAGTACCGTAACAACATTCACAGACCCTATTATAGAGCTTAATAAGGTAGCCGGTGGCGGAACGCAGGCTGATCCCGCTACTTCTTCTGGTATTGAAGTTAAAAGAGCAGGTAGTGGTAATGATGTTCAGCTTGTTTGGATGGAGGACAGCGATGATTGGGAGTTTGAAGCTTATAATACTGAAAGCACACCTGTTAAGAAAAAATATAAAATACCAACCTCGTACAAAGCAACAATTGGAGGATCTACATCTATAACTGTTGACCATTATTTAGGAACTCAAGATGTGATCGTTCAATTATATGACTCAAGCTCGTATGAAACAGTTTATGCAGATGTAATAAGAACGAACAATGATACTGTTACCGTTGAATTTGCACAAGCGCCCACCGCTGGGGATGTAACTATTTTAATACTTTCTGCAACAGGCGAACAATAATACATAATTAAATAAAATGATAATTAAAATAGAGTATAATAAAATAGATACTACTCTAACACTTACGAAAGATGATGATATAGTTGCTGTTATCAATGATGCAAATATTGTTGATAATAGCAACACGTTATCATTTGAAATAGCACTAGATGTATCTCAATATCAAGAACAATATAACGAAGAAATATTAGATGGCAACGATAACGAGTAATTCATCAGGTAACTGGGCTACAGGCTCTACTTGGGTAGGAGGGTCAGTTCCGGCTGCTGATGATATAGTAGTTATTGCGCATGGCCATAAAGTTACTTTGAACACAAACATACAGTCAACAAGAACTGGGGATATTACTGTAGACGGAAATTTACACTTTGCTACTGGCGGCAAGATGCATTTACACGGTCAAATGAGAGTAAACAATACTAGTCACAATTCAGATAACACCGGTGAATTTGTTGAAGGCACGGCAGCTTCTGGTTCTTTGTTAAGCATGGCTAGTGGAACTGAAGTGAAAATATCCGGCAATAATTCTGATCAGCATGGTATTATTGTATGGAATAGAAGATGGTGTGGTGTTCAAATAGATGGTGATGAACCTACATTAAATACACAGTTAAACGGAGCTCACGCTGCGGGCGCTTATTATTTAACAGTTGACAGCGCTACAAATTTTGCTGCTGGAGATATGATATCTCTTTACGATGACGAAGTTGATTACAGAATTTCTATTGATGAATGTCTTTATGTGCAAGACGTTGACGCTTCTAACAATAGATTATACGTTAGACAGTTTACTCCACCTACAGCGGTTATACAATCCCAATCCACAAACAAAGTTATTTTAAATGATGCATCCGTGTTTAGAATAGGTTATAAACTTATATTTGGTACAGGATCAAATAGAAATACTTTAGAAATTACAGATATAGTAAAAAATACTGTTACTTTTAATTCTAATATAACAGGCACAGTTGTGGGGCTAACTGCATATATGAGCGGAATTGAAAAAAATCATATAGACAATAGAAAAGTTAAAAGATTAGCAAATATTTTAACAACTTCTGTAACGGCTGATTCTACTAATCAAATAACTTTAAATAATGCAGCTGATTTTTCTACCGGAGATGTTTTAGCTATAGAGCCATGGGACGATGGAACAAACACATATAATAGCACAAGATGGAGGCATCAAATATTATACACTGTAACAGCTAAGTCTAATAATACTTTAACATTAGACAGAACTATACCTTATACCACGCTTGCTTATACGGGTATTGTTATAAAAATAACAAGAGACGTAATTATTAAAGCATGTGCCCCTGATGGCAGCGAAGTTGCAGACGGCGATCCAGATACAGCAAGAGTTTATTTTTCTGTAAGATACTGGACAAGTAACGGTGCTAAAAATGCTCCTACAAGAAGAGTTAGAATAAAAAATGTTTATTTTAAAAATTTAGGCGGTAATACTAATGATAGCACAAGCTACAGAGGAGGTGTTGTAATAGCCGGGTATAACGGTAGGTATGCAACTAATATAACAGGCTCTGCCCATGATAATTCTACAATCCATAGTAGCGGCGGTATAAGCCAAACAGGTGAAAATTATATAAACGGTTGTAGTATTACGGCATACAGTTTAGCCTCTTATTCAACATCATCTGGAAAAGATTACCCTAGCCTATGTATAAGGCACCCATACGGCATGGTTGCAAGAAATAATGTTATAGTAGGTAGCGGAAGAGGGCTTTGGAGATGGAGCACCGGGTATTATACAAAACTTTATGGCAATATAAGTTTAGTTTCTAATATGAGCAATATTAGAATAGAATCTGGGTATGATACCTATAATTATTTTGAGTATTTATATGGAAGAATGGCAGAAAATCATGGGATTACTCTCAATAATATGTACCAAAATAGCGCTAATTCATTTAGGCATTTAGATATACAAAATCAAAATGATTACGCGTTTCAGATTGGCTCAACTGCAACTTCTTTAAAAATTGAAAGAGCTTTTTTTGACAGATATAGGTACACATATGTATCAGATAGATGCGATCATGTTATTTTTATAAATTCTAGTTTTATGCCAAATAAATGGGATGGTAGTAATGCCTATTATAATAATGGCACTCACGGTTTAGTACTTCCTCAATACGTTTCTCATAAAAGTACCAGTAACAATGATGATTATAGAAATTTTGGCACAGCTGGTAGAATTGTATGGTTTGATCAAGGTCATAGAGACGGCGAAATGGTTGAAATGGGTAAAAATTTAACAAGAATAAAGAAAAAATCAAATAAACATTTTCATTATTTAATAAGTGAAGACAATAGAAAACATTTTTTTGATATTATTTTTGTTCCTGCAAATACAGCCGTAAAACTTAGATCAAATGTAAGACTAGGTGGTGAAAATGGAACAGAATATGACGGCACAGAAATACCTAATGTTGGCGGAACTAATCTACCTAGACTTATAGCAAGACCTGTTGTAGGAAATATATTTGCCGCGGGTAGAAGCTATCATGTAGACGGAAGCCACGACTATGGTGGGGATATTGCCTTTGTTAATTCTAATTTTGAAGATGGTATTTTTGGAACATCTACTGCTGCACAAGGTAAATTACAAGTGCAATTTATGGAGCACGTTCGTCATTCAACCGCTGCTGAAGGTGCTTTTGAAGCAAAAGAAATAACTGTAGCTGCTCAAAAAGAAAGTTATTTATTGTGCTATGGATATTATTTTGCTAGTAATGGGTATAAAGATGAAGGTATGGACGCCATGGATATAGAAATAATGATGAATAATGTTCATGGAGGTGCTACGGCAAAATCACAAAACATACAAAGAGGACGTATAAAGTCTGGAGATAGCTTTACAACAAGAAAAACAAGAATATCAGGACGATTTTAAAGTATAAATTATGGGTATACCATTTCTTAATAATATAATAATAAATAGTGCTGAGCACGTTCAATTTAAAACTACTGCTGGTGCTGATGCTGGTAAAATTGACCAAGTTAATAATGATTTAGTAATAACTAACGCGGTAGGCGATGTATTATTAGGTGACGGAAGTTCTGATGTTTATATTGGAGACGGAGTAAATAATGTTGATATTCTATTTGAGCAAAGTGGAAGTATAAAAGCGGACAGCGGCACTTCAGGAGTTACCTTAACGCTTGGCAGCTCCAATACTGGTTTAGTTTTAACTAGCGGTGCTGATATAGATGTAACAGCAAATTTGGATGTAGATGGCACTGTTGATTTAAGCAATTTAACAATTGACACAGCCCAAGGTGCGGATGGGCAGGTATTAACTTCAACAGGGTCAGGTATTGCATGGGAAGATATTGCATCAGAAACCGCTGAAAGAATAGAGGTAACTGTTAAAAATATATCAGGCGGCTCTTTATCAAAAGGAACTGTAGTTCACGCATCTCCATCTGCAACTCCACCAAGTGGTAATGTAATTGAAGTAATTGCAGCAGATTATGACGACTCCACTAAAATGCCAGCTATTGGTATATTAAATGAAACCATAGCCAACGAAGCAGAAGGTGAAGCAGTAATGATGGGTGCGGTTTCTGGTATAGACACATCAAGCTTTAGTGTTGGTGATGAATTATATGTTGGAAATTTAGGAGCGCTTACGAACACAAAACCAGCTACAGCAGGTCAGCTTATACAAAAAATAGCGGTAGTTATTAAATCCCACGCTTCAAATGGTCTTATTAAAATATTTGGTGCAGGCAGATCTAATGACGTTCCGCTTCCCTTATATATAGACAATGCTAACCAGCGGGTTGGAATCGGAACGGCTTCGCCTGCTCAAAAGCTAGAAATATCTGGGAAAATATTATTGCAAAACAATGATGAAATAAGATTCAAAGATAGCGGCGGAACCGAAAGAACTGCAATAGAATTAGACCCAAGCAATAATTTTAATATTGGCACATCAGCTGGCGGCAATCTAAGATTTATAAACGGTTCTTCATATACTGAAAGAATGCGCATCACTAGCGCTGGCAATGTCGGTATCGGAACGGATTCGCCGGCGCGTTTATTTCATGTAAAGCAGGGCTCCTCCAGTATGGTTGCAAGCTTTGAAAGTGCTTCAGGAACAAATTCTTTTATTTGTTTTTCAAACACTGCTTCAACTGCCGACCAAGTCAGGCTTGGTTCAACAAGCGGCAATTTAGTTTTGTCAACTAACTATACTGAAAGAATACGTATTGCGTCAAATGGCCTTGTTGGAATTGGAACAACCAACCCTGGAAAAACTTTAGACGTAAATGGAGATATTAGGCTTCTTGGTACAAATCAGTTTTTAGAAGGAGAAAGCCCAACGACTAGGCTAAGGAACATGACGGCTTTACCTGGGGGATATATTGAGCCAGATACATTTAACTTTAGATTTGATGAATCCGCTACAGCATACGCCGGCGAATCATTCGCTATAGGTGGTACAATTAGTCAAACTACAGGAACGGCTATATCTGACGCAAACCTAAAAAGGCTATTTACATATACAGCAGGCTATATAAACTTAAACACACATAAAGATTCTAATAATAATGTAGTTATTGAGCTGGACGGTATTTCAGTTACAAATTCAGCAAATAATCAATGGAAGCCTTACGTGTTTTTCCATGCCTCCGCTAGCAACGTTGCCACCATGACGATCGAGGTTAAAAATGGTGCAGGTAATTATGAAACTGTAGAAAACGCAATAGATTGTGTAGACTTTTATATACGAGACGGTTTTTATCAAACAAGCCAAGGCATTTTAAAAGGAGCAAGATTTACTTTTACTAATATTACCGGCAATTCGTATCTTAGAATGATAGGGGTAATTGGTAAAACTCATGCTAGCTACCAGTGGAATGTTTTAAAGTCCGGTAGCAAAATGTTTGGTGATTTAAATTTTGGTGATACTAAACGCGCTACTTTTGGTGATGGTGAAGATTTAAGAATATTACACGAAAGTAATAACTCATATATACACCACACCGGAGCTGGCAGCCTTTATATGAAAGCTGATACTGGTAATATCCAAATTATAAACTACACTAATGATTCAGATATTGTACTATCATCCGACGATGGCAGTGGCGGCACCACCCCTTATTTAACGATAGACGGTAGTACCACTCATGCATATTTTTCAAACCCTGGCAATGTTGGAATTGGAACGACTTCGCCAGGGCATAAATTAACAGTTTTAGGGGGTAACATTCAAACTGACGGCATTGTTTACGCTAATACAATTAGAGATAACACGGGGGGAAATGTAGTTATTCAAGATAACTCTGGCGGCGTAGGTATTGGAACGGCCAGTCCTCATACAGGCACTAAACTACATATAGCAAATGGTAGTAGTGAAGGTGTTGAATTTCAAGTAGCCCACTTAACAAATGTAAATAGAATACTGTCCTATAATAGAAGCAGTAGTGTTTACAACACATTAAAATTAGAAGGTTTAGACCATCAATTTTATGTTTCAGGTTCTGAAAAAATGCGAATCAATTCTTCAGGCAACGTCGGAATCGGAACAACAGCGCCGAGTCAGAAATTAGAAGTGGTTGGGAATATACATGCTACCGGTGCAAGGCACATTTCCGCATCATACGACGCAAATCATTATATACGTTTTGAAAGTTTAAGTTCTGGCGGCGTAATGAAAGCTACAGACGGAGGGGTTATCACTACTCTTGTAAGAAGTTACGGGGATAGTTATTTTAATGGTGGCAATTTTGGAATCGGAACGACTTCGCCATATACAAATTTTGAGGTTGTAGGAAAGGGGTCGTTTGGTGTTGCGGGTTCTTCAAATTTAGGGGTTGAAATATCAAGCGTCAGCGCAATCCCTACTGCGCAAGTCAAAGGATATATTGCATCGGCAACTTCAAGTGCGGGGGGTAGCAATGGTGACTTATTAATTGCTTCAAGAACAAGCGCAAGTACAAATATCAGATTTTTTGCAGGAAGCACAAGTGAAAAAATGCGTCTTGATTCTTCAGGTTTTGTTGGTATCGGCACGACTTCGCCTGACACTTTTTTGCATATTGATTCAGCTTCAACAAACAATATACCGTTGAAAGTTGAGTCAGGCGCATCAACTTCTTACGTCCAATTTATGGACACCGGAACAACTGCTAATTTTAAAGTAAGGGTTGGTTCAAATGGTGACAATTTGCTTTTATGGGCGGGTGGTTCTGAACGACTGCGCATCAATTCTTCCGGAAATGTTGGAATCGGAACAACTTCGCCAAACACAACACTTGAAGTTGGTGATTGTGATTCAAGTTCAAATATTGATGACGGTAATCTTGCGGTAAAAACAAATACAAATGATACTGCAATTACAATTCAAGAAGCGTCAGGCGCTGAACAATGGGGGCTTGGTGTAAATGTTGATGGAGATTTAATTTTTACGGATTCAGGAACTGAAAGAATACGATTTGACGATGGAGGTAATGTTGGGATAGGAACAACTTCACCCGATAGATTGTTGGTATTAAACCACGCAAGTGACACGCGCGTAAAATTACAAGTCAATGGAACTGACACAGCACAAATCCAAACATTATCAAATGAAGCAAGATATCACGCGCTTGGCGTAGCTGGTATTCTTGAATTTTGGACAAATGGATCAGAAAAAGCTCGTATTACTCCGGCTGGTCTTATTGGCGTTGGCGTAACAAACCCATCGCAAAAGCTTCATATAAAAGCTGATGACGCAACTTTATTGCTTCAAGATACTACAACTGGGTTCTCATCGCAAGCGTCGGGTATTATTTTAACAAGCTCCGACGGAAGCGGCAATCCAAGGACAGATGTTCAATATAAATTGAAAGTCAATTCAAATACTTTTGAAATCACTTATGGTTCTTCAAATTCACAAAGATTAAAAATTGACTCAAACGGTCGTATTTTTGTACCGGGGTTAGGGGGCAGTTCAAATTCAAATCCCGACGTTAGATACAATACAACCACTGACGAATTGTATTACAATTCATCATCAATAAGATACAAAGAAGACATAACCGACCTTGAAAATTCACTTGACAAAATTAATAATTTGCGTCCCGTAAAATTTAAGGACAAAGAATCCGGTGAATATGCAACCGGTTTGATCGCTGAAGAAGTTGTTGACGTTTTACCTGAGCTTGTTTTCAAAAGACAAATTGAAGGTTTTGATCAACCGCAAATTGACGGTGTTTCTTATGGTGATTTACATGCATATTATATAAAAGCAATTCAACAATTAAAATCTGAAATTGAAACTTTAAAATCACAAATAAATTAATAAAAAAATGGCAAATACTTATTCATGCAACATAGTTGCACTCGACACATATCCTAGTAAAGATTCTTTATCTGATGTGGTTTATAATATGCACTATTCTTATGTAGGCACGTCTAGCGAGGAAGATTCAGACGGGAATGCTTATTCCGCTAGTGTTATAGGTACTATAGCAATTGGTGAACCTGACGCTGATTCTTTTACTGCTTTTGCAGATTTAACGGAAGAAACAGTAGTTGGATGGGCTGAAGCGGCTTTAGATTTAGACGAACTAAAAGCAAATGTAGATGGACAAATAACAGAAAAAATTACACCTTCTCAGGAAACTAAACAAGTGCCTTGGTAAAAAGTAATTAAAACAAGTGATTATTTAACATATACACAATCAGTTAAATTAAATAAAATTATTATGTCAAAAATTAAAGATGATCAGCTAACTAAGCTACAAGAATTAGTAAATAATTTAAATCAAGTCCAATCGCAAATAGGAAGTGTTGAGCTTCAAAAACACGGTTTATTGCATCAATCAGCCGAATTGCAAGGTGGATTACAGGAGTTTCAAAAAGAACTTGAGGAAGAATATGGTAAAGTATCTATCAATGTTCAAGACGGAACTTATGAAGAAATAACCGAAGAAGATGAATCTAATAAGGAAGATTAGTATCGGTAGAGACTATAAAAACGAAGCTATGCACTACTCCGTAGGCCAAGAGGTTTACGGAGGGCATACTATTTGTGATATAGTTGAAGCTGACGAAAAGTATAGTATTTATATTAAAAAACACAACGACGTACTGCCCTGGAAAGATTTTAATAAAAACATGGCGGTAGCAGTAGAATACAACCTAGAATATTAATGCGAAGTATATTTAATTTTATTATAGCCCCAAAAGAAGATAGATATAATAATAAAAAATCTGTAGGCGATAAAGAATTAATATTAAATACCGAAATATCTGATCATAAATATGTAAGCAGAAACGGTGTTGTTCTTGAAACACCTGTTGAAGTAAAGACAGATATTAAAAAAGGTGATGAAGTTATATTGCATCATAATGTTTTTAGAAGATGGTATGATGTTCGCGGCAAGGAAAGAAATGGCCGTGCTTTTTTAGAAGAAGATAAATACTTTGTTGATGCCGAACAAATATTTTTATATAAAAGAAATAAGCAGTGGCAAGCACCTAAAGGATATTGTTTTGTAAAACCTATTCAATCAACAGATAAGTTTGACACAAACTCTGAAAGACCTTTAATGGGTGTCATAAAGTTTGTTGATAAAGAGCTTCATAAAAACGGTATTAAAAAAAATGACCTTGTAGGTTTTACACCTGATAGCGAATATGAATTTGTTGTTGATGGCGAAAGGATGTATAGGGTTCGAACTAATTCAATTTCTATTAAATATGAATATCAAGGAGACGAAACAGAATATAATCCGAGCTGGTTACAAAGCGGTAGATGAGCTTATACATGTTGCAGAGGAAAAAATCATAACAAATACAGAAGATGATGTATCTGCCGATAGACTTAAGAATGCAGCAGCTACCAAGAAGCTTGCAATATTTGACGCGTTTGAAATTCTAAATAGAATAGAAGAAGAAAAAGCAATACTGTTAAACAAGCCTAAAGAAGAAAAAAAAGAAGCGTTTAGCGGTTTTGCAGAAAAAAGATCAAGGTAATGTACGAGCAAACTTTATTTGAGGTTATTGAACCAATTAAAATAAACACGCTCAAACGGCATAACAAAGCGCGTAGATGGAAATATGGCTATGATAAAGAAAATGATATTGTAGTTATCAGTAAGACAGGACAGATTGGTGATGTGTATAGCATACAAAATTTAAAGATTGCGCTGCCTCCTGTACCAACTAAAATTACCAAAGGAGAAAACAAATGGGTTAAACGTGAATACCCTAAAGAGTTAAATAGAATAAAAACAATCTTTGATTGGAAAAGCTATCCAGAAGAATTTAAAGATCAATGGGAACCATATATAGATGAAGAGTTTAAAAGACGTGATGAAGGTCATTGGTTCTATAACAAGGGCAAGCCTACTTATATTACTGGCACTCATTACATGTACTTGCAGTGGAGTAAGATTGACGTTGGGGCCCCTGAATTTAGAGAAGCAAACAGATTATTCTTTATATTTTGGGAAGCATGCAAAGCCGATTCACGGTGTTATGGAATGTGCTATCTCAAAAACAGACGCTCTGGCTTTTCATTCATGGCATCATCAGAAGCTGTTAACATGGCAACAATATCGTCCGATTCACGGTTTGGCATATTGTCCAAATCTGGAGCTGACGCTAAGAAAATGTTCACAGATAAAGTTGTTCCAATATCCGTTAACTACCCGTTCTTTTTTAAACCGATACAAGACGGTATGGATCGTCCCAAAACCGAGCTCGCATATAGAGTACCCGCCTCAAAGCTCACGCGTAAATCTATACAATCAGGGCAGACGCGGGAAGAGTTACAAGGGCTTGATACAACAATCGACTGGAAAAACACGGGTGACAACTCCTATGACGGTGAGAAACTCAAACTCCTCGTACACGACGAATCGGGTAAATGGGAACGGCCGGACAACATCCTCAACAACTGGCGAGTCACGAAGACAACGCTAAGGTTAGGCAGCAGGATTATCGGTAAATGTATGATGGGGTCTACAAGCAATGCTTTAGACAAAGGCGGCGAAAACTTTAAAAAACTGTATTATGATTCGGACGTTACAAAGCGAAACGCCAATGGACAGACTCGCTCAGGATTATATTCTTTGTTCATACCTATGGAATGGAACTACGAAGGATTCATTGATTCTTTTGGAAACCCTGTCTTTGATACGCCGCAAAAACCGATTGAAGACCCGTATGGAGACTTTATTGAGGTCGGAGTTATAGATCATTGGAACAATGAAGTTGATGGCTTAAAAGGAGACCAGGATGCCTTAAACGAGATGTATAGGCAGTTTCCGCGTACAGAAGAACACGCTTTTAGAGACGAAACACAAAATAGCATATTTAATCTTGCAAAAATATATGAGCAAATAGATTATAATGACGATATATATTCGTCAGCAGGTGTAACACAAGGAAGCTTTAGCTGGGCCGATGGGATTAAAGATAGCAAAGTAATATTTAGCCCAAACCAAAATGGTAGGTTTAAAGTTAGCTGGATTCCACCTACAAATCTTCAAAACCGCGTAATAGAGAAAAGAGGGGTACTATACCCTGCTAATGAACATATTGGTGCATTTGGTTGTGACTCATATGATATATCAGGAACAACAGATGGTAAGGGGTCAAAAGGCGCTTTGCACGGGCTAACTAAGTTTAATATGGACGAAGCTCCCTCTAATATGTTTTTTCTTGAATATGTTGCGCGACCACAAACAGCTGAAATGTTTTTTGAAGATGTGCTTATGGCATTACACTTTTACGGTATGCCAATACTTGCAGAAAATAACAAACCTAGACTATTGTATTATTTAAAGCGTAGAGGTTACAGGAAGTTTTCAATAAACAGACCTGATAAAACATTTAATAAATTATCTACTGCTGAAAAAGAAATAGGCGGAATGCCTAACTCAAGTGAAGATATTAAGCAAGCTCATGCTGCGGCAATAGAGTCTTATATACAAAAATATGTAGGATTACAACAAGATGGCTCATATGGCCAAATGTATTTTAATACTACATTAAACGATTGGGCTAAATATGATTTAGCTAAAAGAACTAAGTTTGATGCCGCAATAAGTTCTGGACTTGCTATTATGGCTTGTAATAGGCATATGTATGCTCCAAATCAAGAAAGACAAAAAATAAACCTAAGTTTTAATATAGCTAAATATAAAAACGAAGGCATAAAATCAAAACTAATAAAAAATTATGGCTGAATCCGTTTCAAAAAGTCATTTTCCAAGTCAAGCGCTTAGCGATGTTGAAAAAGCTAGTTCAAAGTTTGGGCTAGATGTGGCTAAAGCAATTGAGCATGAATGGTTTAAAAGAGATTCATCAGGTAATCGTTTTTATATTAATCAGAATTCTTATCATAAGTTAAGATTATACGCACGTGGTGAGCAATCTGTACAAAAATATAAAGATGAATTATCAATTAATGGTGATTTGTCGTATCTTAATTTAGATTGGAAGCCAGTTCCAATTATACCTAAATTTGTAGATATAGTTGTTAATGGTATGGCTAACAGAACTTATGATGTAAAAGCATACTCACAAGATCCATTTGGTGTTGAAAAGCGTACTCAATATATGGAAAGTATACTTCGTGATATGCAGGCAAAAGAGCTTGATGCTTATATACAACAAGAGTTTGGTATAAATACGCAAGAAAGTGGATTAGCGGATTTACCAGCGAATCAAGAAGAGTTGGATTTGCACATGCAATTAAGCTACAAGGAGGCTATAGAAATTGCAGAGGAGCAGGCAATTACAGTTACCTTTGAAAAAAATAGATACGAACTTACTAAAAAACGTTTTTATTACGATTTAGCAGTATTAGGTATAGCCGCTGTAAAAACAACGTATACGAACTCTGAGGGCATTAAAATAGAATATGTTGACCCTACAAACTTAGTTTATTCATACACTGAGTCACCTTATTTTGATGATGTATATTATATAGGTGAAATAAAAACAATACCACTAAACGAATTAAAAAAGCAATTTCCTAATTTGACTAACGAAGAATTAGAAAAGCTTAATTCAAAAGGATATTCAAATTATAAAGCATATAATAAGTTTAATCCTGATTCAAATAAAAGCGATATTAACACAGTAGATGTATTGTATTTTAATTATAAAACATTCCATAACGAAATTTATAAGCTAAAAAATACGGCTACAGGCGCAGAAAAGGTTATAGTAAAAGACGAAAACTTTAACCCACCAATTGATCCGCGTGCTAGATTTGAAAGATTAGCTAGAAACATTGAGGTGCTTTATGAGGGCGCGTATATACCAGGTGCTAATGTATTATTGAAATGGCAGTTGTGTGAAAATATGTTGCGACCAAAAAGTGATGCTGCAAAAGTTAGAATGAATTATTCTATAGTTGCGCCAAGAATGTACAACGGGCGAATAGAATCATTAGTTAGCCGTATTACTACATTTGCGGACATGATACAGCTTACACACCTGAAACTGCAACAAGTAATGTCAAGAATGGTTCCTGACGGTGTTTATTTAGATGCGGACGGTCTTGCTGAAATTGATTTGGGTAATGGCACAAACTACAACCCGCAGGAAGCGTTAAATATGTTTTTCCAAACTGGGTCTGTAATTGGTAGATCATTTACGTCGGATGGCGATATGAATCCCGGCAAAGTACCTATTCAAGAAATTAATTCAAATAGCGGTAGTAATAAAATAGCTTCCCTTGTAAGTACATATAACTATTATTTACAAATGATGCGAGATGCTACCGGATTGAACGAAGCAAGAGACGGAACATCGCCTGATCCAAAAGCATTGGTAGGTGTGCAAAAGCTAGCGGCTGCAAATAGCAACACTGCTACACGCCATATACTACAAAGCGGTTTATTCTTAACTGCAGAAACAGCTGAAAAAATATCACTTCGTATTGCTGATGTAATTGAATATTCACCAGCTAAAGAGGCGTTTATACAGTCAATTGGTATTCATAATGTAGCAACGCTAGCGGAATTAAGTGAATTGCATTTGCATGACTTTGGTATATTCATTGATTTGATGCCAGACGAAGAAGAAGCTCAAAAGCTTGAAAATAATATACAAGCTGCATTAAGCGCTGGTCTTATTGAACTAGAAGACGCTATTGATTTACGCGAAATTAAAAACGTGCAGTTAGCAAACCAGATGCTAAAAATACGCAGAAAGAAAAAGCTTGAGCGTGATCAACAAATGCAACAACAAAATATTCAAGCACAATCAGAAGCTAATGCTCAGGCACAACAGGTAGCTGCGCAGGCAGAGGTGCAAAAGCAACAAGCATTAACAGCACAAAAAGCAGAGCTTAAGCAATTAGAATCGCAGCTTGAAATGCAAAGATTAGCTAATGAAGCTCAACTTAAAAAAGATTTAATGCAGCTTGAATTCCAAATGAACATGCAGCTAAAGGGTTTAGAGGTTGAAACTGCCAAGTCTGCTATTAAAGAAAAAGAAGATCGCAAAGACGAGCGAACAAAAATACAAGCATCACAACAGAGTGAGCTTATTAATCAAAGAAAAAACAATTTACCACCAAAAGTATTTGAATCTGCAGGAAATGATATACTTAGTGGTGATTTTGACTTAGGTTCTTTTGAACCCAAGTAATGTATAGTGTATAATCTTATAATATTTTATTATGTCTGAAAACATTGAAGCAAAAGTTGTTGAGAGCGAAGAGCTATCAATACAAGAAAAAGAACAACTTGTGCAGGAAAAAGCAGGTGCTACATTTGAAGATGGAGTGCATAAAGTTGATTTAACTCAACCGCCTGCAAGTGAACAAAAACAAGAAGAAGAAAATGCCGTTCAAGAACAAGAGCCAGAGGGCAGCGTGCTACGCGGAGATGAACCGGTTGAAGAAACAGGGGAAAAAGCCGAAGTGGAATTGCCAGAAGTGGGACAAGAAAACCAAGAAGAAGCTGAAGAAGTAATTCTAGAAGAGCTTCCAGAAGTTGAGGAAGAGCAAGAAGAAACAATAAAAGAAGTTGAAGATCTTGCTGAAGAAGTTGAAGAAGCATTTCAAAAAGAAGAGGAGCAAGGCATAGAGCTTCCTGAAAATATTCAAAAGGTTGTTGATTTTATAAACGAAACAGGTGGAACGCTTGAAGATTATGTAGCGCTTAATAAAGATTATTCAAATACTGATGATCTTGCGTTACTTAGAGAATACTATCAACAATCAAAACCACATCTATCATCTGAAGAAATTGATTTTCTTATTGAAGATAAGTTTACATTTGACGAAGAAGTTGATGACGAACGCGATGTGAAAAGAAAAAAATTAGCATTCAAAGAAGAAGTAGCTAGCGCTAAGTCTGAGCTTGAAGGGCTAAAAACCAAATACTATGAAGAAATCAAAGGCAGTTCTAGGTTAACACCTGATCAACAAAAAGCTGTTGATTTTTTTAATAGATATAACAAAGAAAACGAAGAAACATCAAAAATAGCTGAAAGACAGAAGTCTGTGTTTTTACAAAAAACTGAGCAAGTTTTTAATGACCAATTCAAAGGTTTTGAATATAAGGTTGGGGACAAGCGATATAGGTTTAATGTAAAGGACGCGGCAGAGGTAAAATCAGAACAAAGCGACATTAATAATTTCATTAGAAAGTTTCTAAACGAAGATAACACTATGAATGACGCTAAAAGCTACCATAAGTCTTTATTTACAGCTATGAATGCTGATGCAATTGCAAATCACTTTTATGAGCAAGGCAAAGCCGATGCAATGAAAGATAGCATGAAAAAAGCAAAGAACATTAATATGGACCCGAGAGGGGTTTATACAAAAAGTAATGATCCAAGCGGTTTCAAAGCAAGAGCATTAGTTGGCGATGATACTTCTAAAATTAAACTTAAACTTAAAAATTACTAAAAATGGCAATTACTTTTCAAGGAACTGAAGCCCTTCCAGTAAAAAAGGCTTTAGCTTCTAATTACCTAAACTTTACAGACGGTACTAATGACTGGTCTCAACAGTACCTTCCTGAATTATATGAGCAAGAAGTAGAGCGATATGGAAATCGTTCTATCTCTTCTTTCCTACGTATGGTAGGCGCTGAAATGCCTATGGCTTCTGATCAAATCGTTTGGTCTGAGCAAAATAGACTTCACCTTTCTTACGGAACAGGATCTGACAATACTTGTGTTATCACAACTGCTGCTTCAGGTTTGGTTACTATTGCTGCTGGTCACGCTATTCGTGTAGGTCAGTTGGTTGTTATTTCTGATGGAACCACAACTACTAAAGGATATGTTTCAGCTGTACCTTCTAGTACTACTTTAACAGTTCTTCCTTATGATGCTGCTAATTTAGACACTAATTATGACGATGCTGACCAAATCAAACTTTTCGTATTTGGTTCTGAATTTGCAAAAGGACAAAGTGGAATGCAGGGCGATACAATCTCTCCTTCTTTCAGTACTTTTACAAACAAGCCTGTTATTATTAAAGACAAGTTTGAAATTTCAGGTTCTGATTCAGCTCAAATTGGCTGGGTAGAAGTATCTGGAGAAGCTGGACAGTCTGGCTACCTATGGTATATCAAAGCTGAAGGTGAAACTCGTACTCGTTTTGAGGATTATCTTGAAATGACACTAGTTGAATCTGAAAAAGGCGCTGCTGCTAACACTGTTGATACAGCTCTTGGAAGTACAACTGATGTTGGTACAGAAGGTCTTTTTTCTGCTATTGAAACACGTGGACATACCGCTACTATGTTTGATGGCACAGTTGCTGACACTACTACTGATGTAAGCGATCTTATTGCTAAACTAGATGCTCAAGGGGCTATTGAAGAAAATATGTTCTTCCTTAACCGTGAGCGAAACCTAAAGCTTGACGACTGGCTAGCTTCTCAAAACTCTTACGGAAGTGGAGGTACTTCTTATGGGGTATTTGAAAACAGCGAGGATATGGCATTGAATTTAGGTTTCTCTGGTTTCCGCAGAGGTTCTTATGACTTCTACAAAACTGACTGGAAATATTTGAATGACGGTCAAACTCGTGGATTTATCAATGACATTAAAGGTGTGTTAGTACCTGCTGGTACTTCATCTGTATACGATCAAGTAATGGGCAAAAATATTCGCCGACCATTCCTTCACGTACGTTATCGTGCTTCTGAAGCTGATGATCGAAGAATGAAGTCTTGGGTTACTGGATCTGTAGGTGGAGCATCTACAAGCGATCTAGACGCAATGGAGGTACACTACTTATCTGAAAGATGTTTAGTTGTACAAGCCGCAAACAATTTCGTATTGTTTAATGCATAATATCTTTTAAAGCTTGGAGGTGCCAATACGGTGCCTCCGGCTTTATTTTAATTTTTTTATTTTATTATATCATGGCAAAAAAAGAAAAAGCAGTAGTAACTGCTCCTAAGTGGGAAATTAAAGACCGTATTTATAAACTTAAAAACGGTAAATCACCAATTACAGCAACAATTCAATCAAGAAATCTGTATTGGTTTGACGAAGAAAAAGGATATGAGCGTGAATTAAAATATGCTGTAAATCAAAAAAGTCCTTTTGTTGATGAATTTAAAGGTGACGCAAAACTTGAACATATTGTTTTTAACGACGGTGTTTTAGTTGTTCCAAAAGAAAAACAAACATTACAAAAATTGTTATCTTTATATCACCCTTTAAAAAACAAAAAATATATAGAAATTGATAATGCAAAGCAAGCCGAAAGTGATCTTGACTATTTAGAATTAGAAATAGAAGCATTATCTGTAGCTAAGTCGTTAGATGTTGATCATATGGAAGCTATTATGCGCACCGAGCTAGGTAATGCAGTTTCAGATATGACATCTAAAGAATTAAAAAGAGATTTATTACTTTTTGCTCGCAGTAATCCAGGTTTATTTATGGAGCTAGTATCAGATGAAAATATTAATGTAAGAAACATGGGCATTAAGGCTGTAGAGCAAGGTATTATTAAGCTTTCAAATGATCAGCGCACGTTTACTTGGGGAAGTAACGACAGAAAGCTTATAACTGTACCATTTGATGAAAACCCATATTCAGCACTAGCTGCATATTTTAAAACAGATGATGGTATTGAAATTTACCAAACAATAGAAAAACGTTTGGCTTAGAAGTTGTGAAAGGCTCACATCTTCGTGGGCCTTTTTATTAAAAAATAATATGGCAATAAGTATAAACACCGTATATCAAAGAGTATTGGCGATACTTAATAAAGAGCAACGTGGGTATTTAACACCTCAGGAGTTTAATTATATGGCCAACCAAGCACAGCTTGATATATTTGAGCAATATTTTTACGATTTAAATCAGTTTAGCAGACTACCAGGCAATAGCACTGAGTATTCAGATATGGTTGACATACTTGAAGAAAAAATAAGTATATTTCAGAAAACAGCACAGCCAACATATTCTGCTAATCATTTTGTAGAGCCTACAGATTTATATAGGCTAGGCACAGTTATATATAATGGAAGCGAAGCAGAGCACGTAAATAAAAACGAATATCTGTATATTACTTCATCGCCGCTTTCAAAACCAACAAATGATTTTCCTATATACACTAGAGACTCAAGCGGTATAAAAATATATGCGGCATCAGAGCTAAATAACCCTACAGGTATTACATTTAACTATATTAAAAACCCCGCGAATGCTTCATGGGCTTTTGACAATACAACAGGCTTATACGATGGGTCAAATTCCACAGATTTTGAGTTGCATCCTTCCGACGAAACAGAAGTTGTTATAAAAGTATTACAATTAGCAGGTGTAATAATAAAAGACCCAAGTATTTATCAAATTGGATCAACAGAAGAAGCAAAAGACGTTCAACAAGAAAAAGCATAATAGATGGCATTATTTAACATTACACACGAACGTTATTACAATAACAGCGTTAATTTTACCGGTGATGGGACAACTGTTGCGTTTACTATTACTACTGCAGCATTAGACCCTATACCTGCCGCAAAAGCAGATATTGATATATATGTAGATGGTAAAGAAGTAAGTATAGAAAATTATGCTTATAATGGTAATACCGGTGTTGTAACTTTTTCTGGCAATACTAATAATACAAACGTATTAGAATCTGATGGGGCGCCTAAAAATAATTTGCTAATTACAGTTGTCCAAATAAACGCTGAAGATAAGCTTGGTAGTTATCAATATATAAAGCTAAAAGATATTGTAAATAATTTTATGATATCATATGTTGGTGAAGAAAAAATTATTCCAAAAGTTAAAAGAAATAATGTATTGTTTTTTGCTCAAAGAGCAATTCAAGAATTGAATTATGATACGCTTAAAAGTGAAAAATCGCAAGAAATAGAAATTCCTACTAATTTGCAAATGAAGTTGCCTCATGATTACGTAAACTATGTTAAACTAAGCTGGGTAGATGATAGTGGTATAGAAAGAACTTTATATCCGGCAATTAAAACTAGCAACCCAACACCTTTATTGCAAGATGATTTATACAACTATCTTTTTGATAGCGATGGCTATTTATTAACAGCAACACCTTCCGAAACATGGAAAAAGTTTAAATCGCAGGATTCAAATACCGCGTCAAAACATGATTTTTACATAGACGATAATAATACTTTCCAAGTTCTTTACGGTAGAAGGTTTGGCACATCAGGCGAATATATGAATTCTAATGGATCATTTTTTATAGATAACGTTAGAGGAAAAATATTCTTTTCAAGTCATGTATCTGAAAAAATTATAACTCTTAAATATATAAGCGATGGGGTTGCAACAGAAGAAGAAAAGCTTGTGCATAAATTTGCAGAAGAAGCTATGTATAAAAGCATAGCTCATGCGATACTATCTACCCGTCAAAACACACCTGAATATCTTGTGGCAAGATTTAAAAGAGAAAGATTTGCAGCTATAAGACAAGCTAAACTACGCTTATCTAATCTTAAGTCAGAAGAACTTACGCAAAGAATGCGAGGAAAATCTAAATGGATTAAACACTAAAATATGCCAGAATTAAAGAACTTGTTTATCAAGGGTAAAATGAACAAAGACCTTGATGAAAGACTTTTACCGCAGGGCGAATATAGAGATGCTTTAGACATAGACGTTTCATATTCAGAAGGATCTGATGTAGGTACTTTACAAAATATTTTAGGAAATACAAAATTAGATAGTATTTCACTTTCGGGTGCTACCTGCATAGGAAGCACAAAGGATATTGAAAATGGAAAAATTTATTGGTTTATTACTTCTAGCACAAAAGACATTATAGCTGAGTTTAATGGCACATCAATAAAACCAATATTAGTAGACGTGCATAACGGCGGTTCCAATAAAAAATTAAATTTTAGCACTAATAAAGATAATTTTATTACGGGAGCTAATGTTTTAGATGAGGTATTATACTTTACAGATAATTTAAACGAGCCAAAGCAAGTTGATATTAATTATTGGAGAGGTCAAAGCAATAATGATTTTAATAATACAACAGCTAATTTTTCGGAAGATAGAATTACCGTAATTAAAAAGTCTCCTTTAAATGCACCGGTGTTTTCAGAGTTAGAACCAAGCGTTAGGGGAGGCAACGGAACAATAGGCGGTCCAGAAGTTTATGCGCAACTTAATCTTTTTAATACAGATGTTGGTGATACAATAAATATTTATGGCAGCGGCGGTGGCGACTCTTCTCAATATAGAAACGGAACCAACGTTTTTACAAATGCCTCTATTGTACCTAATTATAATTCCGGAATCTCAGATGGGGATATTGTTACTTTTGAACACACTTTTGAAACTGATTATGGCGAAAAAATAGATGCTGTTTTAAGAGCAAAATTTACAGGTGTATCAACAGGAGCTGATCAATGGCTTGTTTTAACAAAAACTACAGAATTTCCAAATGAAAGTGTGTTTTATAGACTTATTTTAGAAGAAGAAGAAGCTTTATTTGAATTAAAATTTGCAAGATTTGCTTATAGATATAAATATACAAATAATCAATTTTCAACTATTTCGCCGTTTTCCTCGCCTGCTTTTATACCGGGTGAATACGAGTATACAGCAAAAGATGGATATAATTTAGGAATGGTAAATACTGTTAGAAAAATAGTTTTAACAGGGTGGGACGCAGATTTTGCCGCTACAGCTTCAGGGAATCCACTTACTGTAGCCAGAGCTACTAATACTTACGAAGCAGACATAAAAGAAATAGAAATTTTATTTAAAGATTCTGTAAGCACAAATATATATATAGTTGATACAATAAAAGAGTCAAATAACTCGTTTGCTGCTACTTTAGAAATAAAAGATGAGCAAATATTTAGATTAATAGAATCTAATCAAATTTTAAGAACATTTGATAGTGTTCCTAAAAAAGCAAAAGCGCAAGAAATTGTAGGAAATAGACTTATATATGGAAACTACCAACATAATTTTAATGTAACAACAAATCCTACTTTTGCTGTTAATGCTGTAACCAGGACAACAGATACTTTTGATCAAAAATTATCTTTAAAATCTGGAAGAAGCTACCAAATGGGTATAACATTTAAAGATGAGTATGGTAGAGAAACACCTGTATTTACAGATAAAACAGGTATAATAACAATACCCTATAAAAATGCAGACATAAGGCAGGCTTTTTCAGTAGCTACCACTGCTACGGCTCCAACAGGTGCAACTCATTATAAATACTATATAAAAGAAGCTTCTAATGAATATTATAATATAGCAGCAAGTAATATTTATGAAGATAAAGAAACTGGGCATATTTATCTTTCCTTTCCTTCATCGGAAGTAAATAAAGTATCTGAAAGTGATATTATTGTTTTAAAAAAATCAAGTGGGTCAACAGCTTATAAGTTAAATGACAATAGATTTAAAGTTTTAGATAAATCGTCTGAACCGCCAGATTTTTTAAAATTTAAAGATGAAATAGTATATGCTACAGATTATTTAAAATTTGGATTTAATTTTGGAGGCGGGAGTGAAAATCATAATTTAGCAGGTCAAGTGCCTATCCCTGGCCATAATACAGTTCTTTTAGCAGAAGCCGGTAGATTACAAGACGATTCATCTCCAAATGAAGTTGATGCTGTATTTAGATCTGAAATTACCGTTGGAGATACTATAAGATTTAGAAAAAAAGGAACAGATTTAATCTCTGATCTTTATGAAATAAAATCAATAGTTTATGAAACTGTAGGAGAATTTCAAGGAGAAATTGCTTTTACAAAGCCTTTCGGACAAGACGTTAATATATTTGATCCTGTTACTAATTCATCAAATGCAAATGAAGAAACTATTAATGATGCTCAATTAGAAAAAATAAACCGCACTGAATTAACCGGAGCTCCTGAATTTACTGGAAAGTTTTTTATAAAAGTTAATAATACGGCTCAAATGAAACAAGCCCTGTTTCAAGACGCGGAAAACACACAGTTAAGGACTATCGCAACAAAATTTGGTATTAGAGCTACCCCTCTAATTTCTGGTGATGCTGATTTAAGACAGCTTTTTATTGTTAAGGTTTCATCAACAGAAAGCGCAAGTAACGCAACACACAGCGGCGTTTCAAGCCTACCTTCTATAGCACGTGGCGGGACTACAATACCCGCTGGTTATCATTTAATTTTAGAAACGTCAAATAATGTAGCTCATGCACAAGACCAATATGCTAATGATCTGTTTGTTCAGGGATTGACCGTTGGTAATTATTTTAGATGGAATGCCGATGCTAGTGTCCCCGCTTCTTATTCTTCTAGTAATACTGCTCCATATGGACCCACAGATAGAAATAGCAGAAGAATAATTCAAGTACTAACAGGGTTAAGTGGCGATCAAAAATGGTTTGCTCTAAAATTTGATAGCCCCTTAGGAGGCACATACCCGGCAAGTATTGGAGGTTTTGCAAACGCAGGATTTATATTTAGTGCTGATATAAGAAATTTTAGCACAGATTTTGGCGTTGTATACGAAAACCCTCCTGTGTTTGAAATTGAGCCTGAAGAAGGTCCCCTTGAATTATATTATGAAACTGAAAAAGCTTACGAAGTTTCAGAGCTAGACGGCAATACAACTAATGTTTTACCGTATTTTAATTGTTTTGGGTTTGCTAACGGCGCAGAGTCGGATAGAATTAGAGATGATTTTAATGCACCTGCGCTAGGTAAAGGGGTTAGGGTATCAACAACATTTGAGGATAGCTACGAAGAAGAAACTCTTAAGACAGGTTTAATATATTCTGGATTATATAATAGCAAAAGTGGTATAAACAGACTTAATCAGTTTATTATAGGTGAAAAAATAACAAAAGATTTAAACCCTGAGTTTGGTTCAATACAGCTTTTACACACTAGGGACACAGACATTATAGCTTTTTGTGAAAACAATCTTGTAAAAATATTTGCAAATAAAGATGCGGTATTTAACGCAGATGGGAATCCAAATCTTGTAGCAACAAATAGAGTATTAGGTCAGGCTGTTATTCCGCCAACATTTGGAGCATATGGCATATCTAAAAACCCTGAAAGCTTTGCTACCCATACATATAGATCTTATTTTACGGATAAAAACAGAGGCAAAGTTTTACGATTATCTATAGATGGTGTAACAGAAATATCAGCGTATGGCATGAAAGATTATTTTAAAGATAAGCTTTCTGTAAACGATGGACTAATTGTAGGTTCTTTTGATGAGCAAAAAAATTTGTACAATGTTACTTTCACGGATGATTCTCAAAACGAAGACAATAACATTGCTTACGATACAGTTTCTTTTTCAGAGTCAGTTAGTGGTTGGCCTAGTAGAAAAAGCTTTTTACCAGAAAGCGCAATAAGTATAAAAAATAAATATTATACTTTTAAACAAGGCCATATATATAGTCATGGGGAAACTACTACAAGAAATAAATTTTATGGCGCAACAACTGCCACTTATTCGCATGTAACATCTTTATTAAATGACAGCCCTGGTAGTATTAAAAACTTTAGAACCTTAAATTATCAAGGCGATACAGGTTGGAGCATTAGTTCTATAAAAACAAATGAACAGGAAGGACAAATATCAAGCTTTGTAGAAAAAGAAGGTGTATACTATAACTATATATCAGGTGAAGATCAAAATACAAAAGCATCATTAGATTTAAAATCATTAAACATACAAGGACTTGGCACGCCAAGTAATATAAATGGCAATAATGCTACATTTACTAATTTGAACGCTGCAATACAGGTTGGCGACAAGGTGTATAATAATAGCAATGACACAGCAAGAACCGTTCAAAGTATATCTGGAAATACTATAACTTTAGACGGCGCTCCTGTCAATTCATTCAATTATTTTGCAAAAAACAACAAATATAATACTTCAGGTTTATTAGGTTATTATTTAGAAACTACTATACGAACAAACTCTACAGAGCCGAAAGAACTATATTCTATAGGCAGTGAGGTATCGTTAAGTAGTTAATAAACACGTAATTAAAATAACATAAAAATATACTAAATTATGGTAAATCCAGTTGCCGCTGTTGGCGGGCTAATAAAAATAGGCGCAGGTCTTATAGGCGGCAGAAAAAGAAGACGGGAAGAAAGAGCTGCTCAACAGGAGTTTAATCAAATGAAAAGTAGATATGCTGCTTTAGATACGTCTAATCCTTATGCGAATATTTCAAATACATTTGAAGACTTAACTGTTAACACGCAGGCCGCAGATTTTGCTGCACAGCAAAGCCAACAGTCTTCTGCTAACATTATGAGTAGTTTAGGTGCGGCAGCTGGAGGATCAGGTATTGCGGCATTAGCACAAAGTTTAGCAAATTCACAAAACCAACAAGCACAAGCCGCATCCGCTTCTATAGCGCAGCAAGAATCTAGAAACCAACAAATGGCAGCTCAAGGTGAGCAACAGCGTCAACAAATGGTTGCTGCTGGGGAATCTCAATCTCAACAAATGGAAGCAGCTAAAACATCACAGATGTTAGGTATGGCTAGCCAAAGACTTGGTGCTGCACAGGCGGCCAGACAAGCAGCTACGCAAAACCTAGTCGGCGGAGTTGGTGATTTGGTTGGCGCAGGTGGCGATGCTCTTGCGGCCGGAAGTCAAGCTGATGGTGCTGATAAAATAGGCATCGGAGGGAGAATATTAAAAGGATTTGGATTATTAGGAGGATAACAAGTTATGAGAGGAATAAATACATCAGTTTTTAATGTTACAGGGCAAACCGCTCAGGCTTATAAAGCGCCAAATATTAAAATAGATATACCCGAACAAACTAGAATAGGTGCTTATCAACAAATGCGACGCGAAAATGAAGCTAAGCAATTTAGAAAAAATGTAGATGATTTTGTTTTAACAAAAATAAATGACTTACCAGAAGATTATACGGCTGAAAAATTACCACCAGCTGTTCAAAGCGCAATACAACCTATTATATTAGACGCAAGACAACAATACGCAAATTCAGCACGTTTATTAGCAAATATGAAAGGCCAGGTTGGCACGCCGGATTATTTAAATGTTATGGACAGCATGAACCGGTCTAAAAAAATTATTGAAAATTTAAATACTAATTTAGTAGATTTGCAAAAACTTACAAATGAATATGTAGATAGCAGAGAAATGATGTCTAAAGGTATGAATGCAGAAAAAGTTGCAGCTTTAGACGAAATATTTGTCAATAAAAATTATGCCATGCAATTTTTACCGGATGGTACGCCTGTATATCAAACCCAATATGGTTCGCTAAAACAAGAAGATATATCAAAGTATTTTCTTAAAGATTCTACATTTTCGCTAGATGTATTAAAGCAAGCGCAGGCTATGTATAGCAACGGAGCTAAAGGCTTAGACCTCAGTAAAAATCAATCCGCGTTTCAATTACTAAAAGCACAGTTTTCAAATGCACTAGATAAAGGCGGTCCTGAAACTATTAAATCTTTAATGGCTGATGATTTATTTGACGGCTTTAAACTTGTTGATATACCTGACGAAATAGCCAACGACCCCAACAGAAAAGAAGAAGTAAAAGATATGATTCTTGATAGTATTATGGGTCATATATCAACTGTTAACGCTGATGGTTTAAAACAATACAAAGCGGCACAGGTTGCTAAAGCAGGCAAGGGTGGGCGCAGTGGTGTAAGAGGCTATAAAATGGGGCAAGGGCTACAAGATGATCTTGCGTCTTTTGATGCTCAATCGGAGGATTCTAAAGCAAAAATAAACGAGGTTGTTAGTGGAATGGGAGATCTTTTAAGAGAAACTAGAATACCAGAACCAGAAAGACAAGTTTTATTTGCTCAAAAAGTGCCTGAATATAGACAAGAAGTTGCTACCTTAATAAAAGAAAGAATGTCTCCTAGCGATAGAGGCAAGTTAATGACTAGAGAAGAAATGTTTGATTTATTTAAGTCAGATGAAGACGTTATAGCTCGTGAATTTAACCCTGACCAGCTTAGAGAAGCTTTTATAAATACATATGGCAACGCGGGATTTTATTACGACAACAATCCATTTGATATAGACATAACAGACGCTTATTCTATTTCTAACGCATTGTTTGATTTAGCAGATATTAGCCAAGACGCTAAAAACACTTATAAAAGTGAGCTTTCTCTTGAACAAAGGAGCGGCAGATTAGCAGCGCAACGACAACAACCAACTGCCGACGATCTTATTGCAAAATATTCAAATTAATATGGAAGATCTTAAATTAATCGTACAGCGTATGATTGACGCTGGCGAGCCCGAAGAAAACATTCAGCTTGTAATTGAAAAATTTAACGAGCCGGGAAAGATAGACCCCATAGCTCCGGGTGTGGCTGTGGAGGAAACTGCAGCACCCGATCCAGTAAGTACGGAATTACAGTCGGAGGCTGGTTCTTTGGCTTTACAAGAAACTGAACTAACCACAGCACAGTCGATTAAAAACTCTTTTTCCAACATGTTTGAGCAACTAGGCGATGTTGTTGAATTTTGGGGTGCTGATGAGGGTCAGGGTTCAGCATTGGATATTGCAACCAATACTGTTGCGGCTTCTATATTTGGCCAAAAGAAAATTGACGACTACGCAGCTAGAACTTCTGATTATGTTAGTGGTGGACTTGGAACAGAAGCTACTGTTGAGGCTATGAAAGAATACGAAAAAGAATTAGCCCAAACAAAGAGAACAAAAGGAATTATTGAAAGCGCTAAAGAAGGTGATATAGGCGGAATGTTTGCAGGCAGTGTTAATGCTGTTACAAATGCTATTGGCTCAATAGGATATACCGTTGGTACTTTATTTACTGGAAATGTTGTTAACTACATAGCCAATAACTATGTAGAGTACAATAAACTAAAAGCTAACAACTTAAATCTGGAGGTTAAAGATTTAATAAAACAAGGCAAAGCTGATACCGCAGCTCCTATTTCTATGGGTATATTAAGCGGGTTATTGGAAAACATAGGTAGTTCAACAATGGCAGGGAGTGCTGTTAAAGGTTTAGCCGGCAAAACTTCTTTAGCTGGTATAAACAAAAGAATTGCTGAAAAAATATTTTATGATAAGAATGCAAGGCGGGTTGCCAATATAGTATCAACAGGGTCTACAGAAGCGGTAACTGAAATATTGCAGCATGCATCGGACGAAATAAATGTAGAGCTTGGTAGCGTTGCGGGAACTGATGATAGTGCAAAAATTATGTCTACATTTTTTGACGCCGTAACAAGCGAAGAAGGATTGGAAGCTGGCCTTCAGGGGTTTTTAGGTGGTAGTGGATTATCAGCTGGATCTTATTCAGCAAAAGCTTTAAATACTGTAAGACAAACTACTAATCTAAAACAAATTGACGGTCTTATACAGGAGCTACATACTCTTCGTAAAAACTATACAGGTGTTACAGACCCAACAGCTAAAAAAGGTATAGAACAAAATATTAATACTGTTGAACAAGAGCTTTCAGATTTAATTGATAAAGGTAACTTAATATATGAGTCATTATCCGATGAGCAGGTTTCTGAAATAGAAAGCATAACTGATTTAGCAAATACAGCTGCTAATGAAATTACAGAGCTAAATAAAAAATTTAGAGCAGGCGCAATAAATAAAACAGAATATGCTACCGCTTTTAATGGCTTTAAGTCTCAATATGAAAGCGCAAGAGATAAGCTAGTTAATTTAAAACTTGAGGAAAATATTTCATTAGCAAAAGAAGAAGCAGCTAAAAGAGGTACGGTGGTTCAAGCTTTTGAAACCACTGAAGAGTATGCGAAAGAATATAAAAAGCTAACTGGTAAAGACGTAGCTAACTCAAACGGTGTATTTTTAGGTAAAGGTAAAATACTCATAAATAAAGAACTAGCTAGAGAAACTTTTTCTATTAATGTTGCAAAGCACGAATTACTACATAACGTTTTAAATGCTGTTGTTGGCAATGCTACTGAACAGCGAAAAGCTGTAAAGAAATTGCAAAAAGCAATGACAGTTACACAACGAAGAGAGGTTAATAAGCTATTAAAACGAAAAGGGATAAAAGCAAATTCATCTACTTATTATACGGAGTACATGAATGGTTTTTCCGATCTTTTAGCAACCGATAGAGTAGGATTTGATAAAACTGCTTTTGAAAAAATAGGCGGTGCACTTGTTAGTATATTTAGACCCGTAGGTTTTGAGAATATGGGGTTTGCTTCTGGTCAAAGTACATATAACTTTATAAAAGAATACAGTAAAGCAAAAGGCCCTGAATTTGCTAATGTTGTTCAAACCGTTGCTGGAGATATTAATTTAGCAGATGTAAAAGCTTTTGCGGGTTCTCAATTTGATGCAGAATTACAAAGCGAAGTACAAGCATTAGGTCAAGTGGAATTAACACCTGAAGAAACACAAGGTTTATCCGAAGATCAAATAGGTAAACTTAAAGATGAAAAATGGAAAAGAAAGGGTGCGGATGATGCTATAACTGACTTATATGCTAAAGGTACATTAAGCAGATTGATTGGAAGCAAGATAACGTCACAAGATAGAGCTTTACCTAATTTTAAAGAAGATGACTTTATAATGGGTGCTATTGAAGAATTAATACCCCATATTCGTAACTTTAAACCAAGCCAAAACGATAACTTATCTGCATGGATCAATTCTCAATTAAATAATAAAATAAAGCAAGCAAAGAAAACTGGCAAAATTGGAACTAAAGAAAAGTTCGAAGAAAGCTTAAGTTCTGTAACAGAAGAAGGCCAAGAAAGATTTCAAATAGAATCTAACTATTTGGATGGAGCATCTTTATTAGAAATTAGAGCAGAAGAAGAAGCTTTACAAAAAGAAAAAATAAACCCTTTACAAGAGTTTTATAATGAAGAAAAGCAAATAGAACATTACGCTAGAACTGTTACTGCTATAAACGAACTTTCTGAGGACGCATACAATAATTTGACCTTTGCTGATATGCCTGATATGGTACCTGAAATGACAGCAGAGTTGTTTGGTATGAAACTAAATGCTTACTTAGGTATTAATAAAGAAGGCAAGCCTACTTCTGCAAACTTTTCAGGCAACAAAACTCAAGCGCAATCATTTATATATAAAAATGCTGATAAGCTAATTAGATTACTACCTAATGGAGCTATTTTAGAAGGTGACACCGCTAAAGAAAGTTTAATAAATACGGGGCTTAAAATACCCAGAAAAATACAACAAGCTTTTTATGAGCAGCAAGGTAGAGTTACTTTAGGGGCAGGCTTAGCACCTTTTAAGCTTAAAGATAATATAACTAAAAAAGATTTTTTAGCCGCATTTGGTATATCTACAGACGGTAAGTTTGCTGATTTAAAAAATGGTGAAGGCAGGGCTATAGCTATGATTGCATTAGCAAGACTTGTAGGTAGAATAATGAGCAATACTTCTGTTAGAGTTGCAGTAAATTTATCATTAGAGCAAAAACAAGACTTAAAAGCCGGTACAAGCGTAGGGCAATTTGATTTAGAAGCGGGGCGTGAGCTAACAGCTAGAGACGAAGCTATAGTATATGATGTATCAAAAAGTTTAATAAAAAACATAGATGACATATTAAAAAGCAACGCAAAATTATTGTTTAGGCAAGGCATAAACGTAGAGGAGCTTGACACAGCAAATATTTTAATAGTTGACAAGCCAAAAGGTAAAGGACAAGCTGCAGATTTTTATAAAGCAGAAAACTTTTTTAAAAATGCAGCGGAGCTGGCAAAGGGCATTGATCCTTCAATTGGTAAAATGCGAACTTTTTCAAGAAATATATTTGGTAACTGGCGAGACACTGGCTTAGGTTTTAAATATGACTCTAGTGATTATAAAGTAATAGTAAAAGACGGACAAGTTTTATTGTATGAAAACGGTAAAGGTAAAAAAGATATAGACGAAATATTAAAATTATCAAGCGCTAAAACTATGAACACAGCGTTTGATTCTGAGGTTGCTCCTTGGGTTCAAAATAGCACAAAAAAATTAGTAGAAAAATACAAAAAATCTCTTAAAGAAAACCCTACTATTGGCAGATCATATTCGCCTAATTCATCAAATAAAATTGCTACTCAAAAGAAAAATTTGCGTCCTAAAAATACAGAAAAAGACGCTCAAAACACAGACGAAGCGCTATCAAAACACAACCCTACTAATAAATTATTAGCGGAATCAGTTATAAGTACACATAGAGATTTTTATCATTTTGGTCCAGGCAATAAAATTAATAGATTAAAAACAATTATAATAAGCTTAGTAGCTAATAGGAATTCTGTAAATGGCATACGCTCATTATCAGAAGTTGTTGGGGTTGTTTGGAGCCCGTCTGAAACTAAAGCTTACCACATGGAGCACATTGAATCTATTGCTTCTGTTGTTTCTAATTTATTAAAACAAATAATTTCAAGCCCTGACGCTGAAATAAAGTTTGAGTCTAAGTCCATGCTTGTTCCTAAAGAAGTAGCTATTGAAAGAGATGCAACTCAAGAAAGTAAATTTAGCTCGAAAGCTTTTAAAAGCATATTAAAAAATATGCTAAATGACGAAAACAATGATTTAAAATATTACGGACGGCAATATGACAAAGCGGAAGTAATAAACAACATGATAAACCGAAGCGTCTCTGAAGGTAAAGCAGCTTTTGAAAAAATTAGCAAAGAAGACAAATTTGAAATGGTTGATGTGGTTACACGCCAAATGTTTCCTGAGTCTGCCAATCAACCAATGGGTAGTTACCAATCATTAAATCCTGAACAAAGAAAACAAGTATTTGACAGGATGCAAGATGTTGGTATGATTGCACCAGAAGCGCAATTCGATTTAAGAGAAGACATATCTCAAAAAATTAGTAATAAATCAAATATAGCGGCTACTGCTGAAATATCTGAAAAGAAAGCAAGATTACTTGGTAAAAATAAAGGTAAATGGAAATTCTTTATACCACCGTCTGCTGATGACTTTGCTGGTCTTATGTATTATATGATTGGTAAAGGCAAACAGGGCGATAAAGATTTAGCGTGGTTTAAAGAAAACTTATTTGATCCGTTTGCTAAAGGTGTAAACGAATTTAGTGCCTATCGTCAGTTTACAATGAATCAATTTAGAAGAATGAAAAAACTTCTAAGAAGCAAGAACGTAAAACTAAAAGCTACAAACTCCACCGGGTTTACAAACGAAGTTGCAGTAAGAGTATATGTGTGGGCCACTAACGGTCACGAGGTGCCAGGTCTTTCTGAAGCAGAAGTAAAAGAAATGGTTAATATTGTTTCTAATGACCCAAGCTTAAGAAATTTTGCTGGACAAATTATAAACTTAACTAATTTTGCAGAAACGCCAGCTCCTGAAAAAAGCTGGGATGGAGGTACGCTGACTACGGATATTCTTGATTACTTAAACACATCGTCAAGAGAAAAGTTTTTAGAAAAATACCTTACAAATGCTGAAGAAATATTTGGCAAGTTTGGTCAAAGCGGTGAAATAGAAGGTGAAACAGCAAACAGACTGCGTGCCGCATTTGGTGATAACTATATAGAGTCGTTAAGTGACGTACTATATAGAATGAAAACAGGTAGACGTAGAATTACCGGTTCAAACAGATTAACAAACCAATTTGTAAACTGGATTAATGATTCTGTTGGTGCTATTATGTTCTTTAACACAAGATCTGCATTATTACAGCAATTATCTTTTGTTAACTTTGTTAACTTCAGCGATAATAATCCACTAGCAGCAAGTCGTGCATTCATTAATCAACCACAATTTTGGAGTGACTACGTATCATTATTCAACTCTGACTTCTTAAAAGAAAGACGATCGGGTTTGAAAACTGATGTAAACGCAGATGAAATTGCAAGAGCTGCAGAGGAGGGTAGAAATCCTATTAGGTCGGTTGTTGCATCGTTACTTAAAAAAGGTTTCTTGCCTACACAGATTGCTGACTCACACGCAATAGCATTAGGCGGTGCTTCATTTTATCGTAACCGATTAAACAGATACGTTAAAGAAGGAATGACACAAGAAGACGCGGCTAAGCAAGCATTTGTTGACTTTCAAGAAATAGCTGAAGAAACACAACAATCTTCACGACCTGACCGTATATCTATGCAGCAAGCAAGCGGTTTAGGACGCCTTATATTAGCTTTTGCTAACACACCTATGCAATATGCTCGGTTAACAAAAAAGGCTGCTTTAGATTTGATTAATCGCAGAGGCGATTGGAAAACAAATCTTAGTAAATTAATGTATTATGGAGCTGTGCAGAACGTAATCTTCTCTTCTTTACAAACAGCATTATTTGCACTAGCGTTTGATGACGAAGAAGAGGAGAAAACTAGAAACAGATATTTTAGAATAGCAAACGGTACAGCTGACGGTTTACTTAGAGGCTTAGGATTTGGTGGTGCTGCTGTTGCTGCTGGTAAAAATATGGTGCTTGAAGGTATTAGGCAATCTAAATTAGCAAGACCAGATTACGAAGAGGTAGCATACGAAGCATTAAAACTATCACCGCCTATTAGTTCTAAAATAGATAAGTTAGCTTCGGCAGGTAGAATGTTTACATACCGCAATACCCGTGAGCAAATGCTAAACGCTGGGTTTACATTAGACAACCCTATATTTGAATCAGCAGGAAAAATTATATCTGCAACCACTAATTTACCAGCAGATCGCGTAATACGTAAATTAGATAACCTCTCTACACCTGTGCGTCAAGATGTTGAAACTTGGCAAGCTGTTTCGCTAGCTTTAGGCTATAGCAAATGGGATGTTGGGTTGATAGAATCAAAAGCTAAAAAACCGCAAACGTCCACAACAGGTTTGAAGAAAGTTAAAAGAAAAAAATTAGAACGTAAAAAATTAAACTGATGGCAAAAGACGCATGTTACCATAAGGTAAAAAAAAGATATAAAGTATTTCCGTCGGCTTATGCTAGCGGAGCATTAAGCAAGTGCCGTAAAGTTGGCGCTGCTAATTGGGGTAATAAATCTAAAAAGAAATAAAATGGCAAAAGATAAAATGTACATGAAAAAAGAGGAGAAAGAATACAAACCTCATATGATGTACTGCGGTAAAAAAAGAAAAGGTTATATGGCCAAAACATTTGCGCAGCACCTTGCTTTAAAAAAGAAAGGCTGCAATCACAAGAAACCCAAATAATGGCAGTAAGAAAAACTAAAAAGGGTGCTGCTCTACGTAGATGGTTTAAAGAAGAATGGATTGACGTTCGCACAGGCAAGCCATGCGGTAGGAAAAAAGGTGAAAAAAGAGGTGTGCCGTATTGCCGACCTAAAAAGCGCGTATCTAGTGCTACCCCTAAAACAGCATCTGAAATGTCTTCTTCTGAAAAAAGCAAAAAAATAGCTGAAAAGAAAAGGCTAGGCCAGCCAGCTGGCAAGCCTCGCCGTGTTAAATCTGTAAAAAGAAGAAAATGATAAGCGATCACATTAGTTATAAAGAAGCTACGCTTTCATACACAGCTAAAAGAAAAGGTATAAACAATATACCTAACGAGTATGAGAAGACTAATATGCAAGTTGTTGCAGAAAATATATTTGAGCCACTACGTGAATGGGTAAGTGGTCCTATAAAAATTAATTCATTTTTTCGTTCGGTTGAGCTTAATAAAGCAATCGGGGGCAGCTCAAAATCACAACATTGTGAAGGCCGCGCAATTGATATTGATGACACATATGGTCATAAAACAAACGCGGAAATGTATAACTACATAAAAAACAATCTTGATTTTGACCAACTTATATGGGAGTTTGGAACAGATAACAACCCTGATTGGTTACATGTTAGTTATGTATCTCCTGACTCTAATAGAAACAGATGCTTAAAAGCTTATAGAGATTCAAACAACAAAACAAAATACAAAGTAATATGAAAAAAATAATTCTGCTTATAGCAGTGCTACTATCTTTTAACGCACAATCGCAGTTTTTTAAAAGCTTATACGATGACTTTTTAAAATATGGCACCGTATATGCTGCAGGTAATGTAAGCAATGCTAAGCTAGAGCAACCAAAGTATTTTGTTAGAACAAATCCAGATAATTTATATGATATACCACTTGTTGTAGATCAAACTACATATCATGATTATAACTACAGGTTTGGTGTTGGTATACGTAAATTAGCAAGGTTTGGCTACGAAAGTCGACCAAACTTTTACAATGGTACAGAAAACAATGTAGGTTTATCTGCACCTACAGCTGCAGTAAAAGGTTTAGAATATTTATTGCATTGGGAAAAACAAAGAGTTGATGGTAATGAGTTTGATAACAAGCGTTTATTCGTAAGACATACAGGTAATTATCATATAGCTAAATACGAAACAAGAGAATCAGGTAACGTCGGCTTTGAATACACGTCCGGCGAAGTAAGAGCTAGATTACCTATAGGTAATAAGTTTAGTGTATCTGCAGGTATTATATATCGTACCCACCAAAAAGCATACGGCTACAACCCTATTGAAATATGGTTAAATGAAATGGATGCTGAGGGGAACGCTTTACATCCTTGGTGGACTTTAGGTTACGAATATGGATTTGTAGATGAACTAATAGAGCATAAAAACTTAAATACTAATGAAGTAATGTATCATTGGTGTTGGAGAGATCCACAAGGTAACATAGTTGCTTATACCGACGAAGATTTTAGAGATCGTATATACGGTAATTTAATGAATCGATTTAACCAAGAAGCGTGGGCAGAGCTTGACCCATTTGCTGAAATAGCGCCAATTGTTGGTTTTGATTTTTACCATTATAAAAATAATTTTTGGTTGCACGCATATGGCAACTGGATTATGCCTCATCACAGTTATGTAGAAGGTAACGAAGATTTTAGTTATTTGCATCGTAACAGCTGGGGTAAAGGCGGTCATAATGATTTGATAGCTGGTGAGCAATGGGATGACTACCAAGCAGGATTAATGTTTGGTTGGAAAGTAACAAGATCAATAGGAATATTTGCAGAGGGTGAATATACTAGATTTTGGGACTCAGAAATATTTAACTCTAATTTTGGAATCAATATAACATTTAGGTAATGGCTACACAGATAGGAGAAAATACTAAGGTAACTCTTGATTTGAAGACAATAGGAATGATAATAGGCGGTACAGTGTCGCTTGCTTTAATGTATTTTACATTGAAAGCTGATATAGCGCTTGCTAAGGAGCTTCCCGAGCCGGTGATTTCAAGAACAGAATATGATTTAAAAGACGAGCTAGTGCGTCAAACAATAATGGACACACAGGACGACGTTGACAAAATATTAGAGGAGCTTGAAAAAATAGATCAACGTTTATACGAAATAAGAAAAAATCAATGAAAAATTTAATTCTATTCTTAATCAGCGCTTTAACATATGCGCAGTCAGATGTTCCGGAAAAATACTGGATTGACGATAGTAACTTTGATCAAACTGTACGTAATGATAATGCTTTTGGGGATGATAACGACGGAACAATAGTTGTTGAATTCTGGGCTAAATTTAATGAAGCCAATTGCTTTAATGAATGGAAACAGATAAAGAATGCATCATATTATAGAGTTGATATATCAAAAGCGCCACAAGCTAAAAAGAAGTATAGAGTTAGAATGGTACCTACTGTTATTATTTTTAAGTCTGGTAGTATGGAGAAAATATTTAAAGCCGGTCTTGACCTTGCACTTCCTGTTGGGTTGGCTGAAATACAAGAAACTATAAACGAAATTAATTTAGCAAGTAATTTTTAGATATGTTTAGAAATAAAGAAATGCGTGGCTATATAGGTGCCGCAACAGTATTCGCAATGGTAATGAGTTTATTACTATTTTTAGCATTTAAAGAAATACCTGAAACTAATAATGATATATTTAAAGTTATTGTTGGTATGCTTGTTGGATCTTTAAGTGTGGTGATATATACTTTTATAGGTAAGAATCCCGAAGAAGTGGAATCATTAAAAGCAAAAAACGAAGCGCTAGAAGATAAGGTAGCAGCTATGGTTATTGAAAAAGATAAACTTGAAAAGCTACTGCGCGATACACAAACTGAAGTGATTGATAAACTTGCTGTGTCAGGTAAGAACTTTAAGTTTGAAGTGAAAAAATAATTGTGTATAGCAAAAAAAATTAAGGGGCTACGAAAGTAACCCCTTTTTTTTATTACCCATCACAAGCAACACAGTCTGGGTCCATAGCACTTGCGGCTATATCACCCCTGAGCACAGACTCTGTTCGCATATAATATAATGTTTTAATACCTTTTTTCCAGGCGTCCATATGAACTTGATTAATCCACTTAGGTGACGCTTCAGAAGGAAAAGCTAAATTCAAACTAACAGATTGGTCAATATATTGCTGACGTATTCCGGCTTGATTAACTAGCTCTAATTGATTTATTTCTTTAAAGGTTTTAAATACATCTTTAACTTTATCAAAGCCTGTTAGATCGAGCGATTCTTGCTCAGAAAGACACACAAGCCTTCCATTTACATATCCCCAATCATCAAGTTCTTTGATATCTTGTATACTTCCGCCGTCAGCCATAATTTTATCCCACGTTTCTTTAACGTTAATACCGGCTTTGCGAAGCACTTTTTCTAGTTCTCTGTTTTTCCTAATGAACGTACCCTTCGCGCTTTGTTCAGTGAAAACATTAGCGGCCCAAGGCTCAACACCAGGACTAACATTACCGGCAAGCTTACTATTAGACACAGTAGGAGCAACAGCCCTAAGATGAGTGTTACGAAAGCCAGTGCCACGACACCAAAGAGGTTCACCATAAATCTCAGCAAGCGCTCTTGATGCTCGTTCAGATTCAATCTTAATTTGGCTAAATATACGTCTTGTCTGGAACTGTGCTTGTAATCCTTCAAAGGGTATACCGTTTTGTTGCAGGTACGTATGCCAACCCAAGACTCCCAGGCCAAGTGCTCTGCCCTTCTCAGCAGATCTAACAGAGTTTCCAAAGCCTGTAAGCCCCTTAGCTTTCTGAATAAACTCTTCCAAGACTCCATCAAGAAACCAGATAGCATCATAGATGAGGTTTGTATTCTTCCATTCTTCATACTTAGTAACATTTAAGCTGCTTAAACAACAAACAAAACTATGTGACTCATCTGTATGCAATACTATTTCGCTACAGATATTAGTCATATGTACTTTTAAGGCGTTGTCTTTGTACGCTGCTGGATTTGCTTTATTAGTGTTTCCTTTAAAAAGGATATACGGCTCTCCGGTGCTTTTCCTTTTTCTAAGAAGTTTACTCCATTTAGATCTAGCCTCTGCATCTCCTCTTTCAAGCTTTCGCATAAACTTATCGCCAACCACTGCGCACTGATGTAAGTTAAGCGATTGTCTGTTGACATCTCCTTTAGGTTCTCGTATTTCAAGCCACTCTTCAAAATCTCCGTGGTCAATGTTGATATTAACGCTTGCAGCTCCGCGTCTAACTGATCCTTGATTGGTTGCAAGAATTGTGCTATCGTAGATTTTGCAGAAGGGTACGACTCCATCTGATGTTCCATTTCCTGTTATTTTAGCTCCGGCGGGACGAATCATATTAACTCCGATACCAACACCCCCACCGTGTTTGGCAAGCATCATCATTTCTAAATTCTTTGTACCAATGTCGTGTATGCTATCACCTACATCGATGCCAAAGCATGATATAGGTAAACCACGATCTGTACCTGTATTAGATAAAACTGGAGACGCTAAACATAACCACCCTTTCCAGATGTAATCAAAAAATGTATCTGCTAGTTCTGGTTTGTACAATCGTTTTGCGACTGTTGTTGCGACTCTTTTATATGCGTCTCTTGGGGACTCTCCCATATGTAAATATCCCCCGGATATAGTCTTCTTGTATACTTCCGTGTCTCCCCAAGATGGGTAGTCGACACCTTTTTTCCATTCATTATTCCACATTATTTAAAAAATAGTAGCGCGTACGCCATCATTACATTTATATTTACTATTACTAAGTTCCATTGCTTTGCTACCCACACTTGTGGTAAACAAAACAAACCTGCCAAAAAATATACCACAATACCAGGTGTATCAGGCAACATATGGGGAGCAGTTACAAAAAAACCAGTCCCCATATATCCTAGTCTATTCGCTAATCTTTCCGTCGGCGTCAAACGACGCTCCTTCACCATGCTCTCCAACAGCTTTCTCTTTAAGCTTTTCGATTGCTTCTTCATAGTCAGGCATTTCTTTTATTGTTTGATATGTTCCAACAGTCATTGTTTTTGTATGCTCTAACTCTTGTCGCATATAATCAACCACTCTTATAAGTGCTTGAATCTGTTTTTGCATTTCAATTAATTTACTTTCTTTCATTTCTTAATTTTAGATCATCCCACATTTCATCTTCCGACATAAGACTACCAAATGTCTTCGAAGTCTTCACCTTCATTAGCCTTTGAGTAATCAGTTGGCCGAATAGCGAAGAAATCTGTATGAGTATGACCACCGGTAAGATGATAAAACCAATCAAGGTTATCAGCCGCTTTAGTATCGATATCGAAGAAGGCGAGATATCCAAGTTCTTGTAATTTTTCATTTGCTCTTTTTCTTATAAATTGTTTAAGGTCGTATGCTTTTAAATTCTCAATGTCACCCATCTCAAACATCTTGTCAATATACTTTTCCTCTAAGTCTACCATTGTTTTAGCAGCTTCGACTATATCTTCTTGACAATTTTCTAATAAACCAGGTGTTTCTTTACACATATCGCGGAAAAGTTTACAACCCATTTTACTATGAAGTGATTCATCTCGTACACTCCATTTCATTTGTTGACCTATACCTTTCAGTAAATTTCTTAACTGGAAACTATAGAGAACAGCAAATGCAGAGTATAAGCTAACCCCCTCAGCAAAAGCACTAAAGACAGCAAGAGAGCGGCCAATCCCGACAGGATCGGTACCGCTATAACTAACCAGATTGTCAAACCTTCCAGCAGTTGCCGGCTCGTGTAAAAAAGCTTCATAATTTTCTAATCCTAATGTTTCATTTAAATAACTATACGCAACAGCATGTATTGTTTCTTGCGAACCAAACATCATTGCCATCTGTTGTATCTCGTGCTTAGGAAACCACGAAACAACCTTCTGTGTCCAATAGTCTGAAACAGCACACTCTGTTTGTGCAAACCCGAGCAATATGTTTCCGACCAAGTTTTTCTCTTTATCATTTAATTTTTCTTTCCAATCTTTTATATCGCTCTGCATAGGTATTTCAGTATGCAACCAAAATGCCTGTGCTTGTTTAAGCCACCCCTCTGTATAATAGTCAGGGTATTCGAACGGTTTGTACGCTATGCGCTCATCAAACAGTCCCATTACTTTTCAACTTCGTAAGCGATGTCAATAAACGGTAAGTAAAATACAGTTTGAGAATGTGTATCGCCGTGATATGTACGCATACCAAATAGTATACCTGGATATGTTCCTAAACTTAATGACCAATCTTTATCGGCCTTGCCCTTTGTATTTTTTGACATAATTTTTACTTTGTTTATTGTTACTACTTTTTGTTTTAGCGTGGACACCCGGCCGACGCACTTTTGATTTTTCTTTGTAAGCGAATAAATTTAATTTAGCCATACACTTTTATATTATATTGTTCATGCAATTGAACTATTTCTTTATACTTTATATATCCTTTTTGTTCAGCAGCCCATTTAACAAACTTATCGATTTGCCGCTCTTTGTATTTCTGTCTCGCTACTTTTTTTGCGAGCTGCGGATTATCTCTATTACTTTGTCGCATTCTGCTTGATTTTGTGGTTTATACAATGTGTACTGTGGAAACTGTTCAGTTACGAGCTTTTTAAATAGCTTCCAACGCATCGGAAACGATTCATTAGCTCTACCTTTTGTTTCTATAATAAAGTCATCGCCAATGAAGTCTGGTGTATATTTTATAGGAAGTATGCGTTTGCTACCTCTATCTTTAAAATCACCTTTACCATTAGCTTGACGTGCAT
>Ga0208149_1000031_pt1 | contig 52319 bp, 51 predicted proteins | sample DEB08_DNA_15_FD_184533 | JGI IMG/M metagenome (GOLD analysis project Ga0208149, IMG submission 184533) | Aqueous microbial communities from the Delaware River and Bay under freshwater to marine salinity gradient to study organic matter... | ecosystem: Environmental > Aquatic > Marine > Coastal ... | reverse complement strand
CCAAGGAGCTGTTGGTTGAGCGCCAACGCCTGGAGCAGATGGTCAAAGACCTAAGAGACAATGGAGAGATCGAACAAGAAAAAGACTACTCAGGAGGATTCGCCGAAAGGTTCTCAAAGTAAAACTCCTTGGTGGCAAGATGAAAACTTTCTCAACCGTCGAATGAATATCATCGGGCAAAACGGGAACGATGGTCATCACTACTTCTGGGAGGAGTCCTGGAACGAGGAGTAACAGAATGCACCTGTAGCTCAACTGGATAGAGCAGCGCACTTCTAATGCGCAGGTTCGGGGTTCGAGTCCCTGCAGGTGTACAAATTAAAACAACATGGCTGATTACATCTGTGGCTGTATGGATCATGAAGAGTCGAAGTCTGGGGTCGGAATTAAGATCGTAGACGGCTCTGCCGTGCACAACATCAAGTGCCCATGCGGGCAGTACATGACTCTTAAGGAACCTAAAACTGGCGCCCCAAGCTTCCGAAGCAACAGGTATGGACAAGTATTCTGATGAATATATTATCCAGCTTTGTCCCGACGGTACGGAGGGAGAGATTGTTCGGATTGGCGATCTTGACATTGCACTTCCCGCTCAGCCGCCCGAAGAAGAGATTCATGGACATGGACTCCCAAACCACTTGCAGTTGTGGGAGAGGCTTCCTATGCCAAAGGAGTTGTCTCGGATTAAGAGCATGGACGAGTGGGCTGAGGCGCCGAAAGAGTTTCGAGCGAAGTTCCGTCCGTATATCGAGAAGGAGTTTGATCGTAGACGTCGTGGCTTTTGGTTTTACAACGACGGTAGGCCTACTTATATTACGGGGCGGCACTACATGATGCTGCAGTGGACCAAGATGGATATTGGGTATCCAGACTATCTTGAGTTCCAAAGAGAAATTTTCTTACATTTAGCTGCGTGTGAGGCAGATCCGAGATGCATCGGACAGCTCTATACGAAGTGCAGACGTAGCGGGTACACGAATATCTGCTCGTCTGTGCTTCTTGACGAAGCCACACAGGTTAAAGACAAGCTCCTAGGAATCCAGTCCAAGACTGGTAAGGACGCGCAAGAAAATATCTTCATGAAGAAGGTGGTGCAAATGTTTCGTCACTACCCCTTCTTCTTTAAACCCATTCAAGATGGTACCACTAACCCACGCATGGAGTTGGCTTTTCGCGAGCCGAGTAAGAGAATCACGAAGAACAATAAGACTTCGCAGACGGGCGAGGCTCTTAATACGGTAATCAACTGGAAGAACACCACCAACAACGCATACGACGGTGAGAAGCTTCACATCCTCTACCTGGATGAGGCTGGCAAGTGGGAGAGGCCTACGGATATTCGTGACGCTTGGAGGATACAGCGTACGTGTCTTATCGTGGGTCGTAAGATTGTGGGGAAGGCTATGGTGGGCTCTACTGTGAACCCCATGGACAAAGGAGGTAAGGAGTACAAAGATCTCTGGGCCGACTCAAACCCAACAGAACGAAACGCAAACGGAAGAACCCGATCGGGACTCTACCGCTTATTCATCCCAGCTTATGAATCACTTGAAGGATTTTTTGATGCGCATGGACGACCCGTCATTGATGACCCTGATAGCCCTGTGGACGGGCTTGACGGCGACAGTATTGCTATTGGTGCTAAAACCTATCTCAAGAATGAAAGGGATAGTCTCAAGGATGATCCGTCAGAACTCAACGAGGTAACAAGACAGTTCCCGTTCAGCACTGACGAAGCGTTCAGGGATAGCATCGACGGGAGTCTGTTCAACGTGGGGCAGATCTACGAACAGATTCAGTACAACGAGGACCTGTTCCCCAATCCTGTAGTCAGGGGCAACTTTGTCTGGAAGGACGGTGTCCAAGACACAGAGGTGTTGTTCGACCCAGATCCGAACGGAAGATTCAAGGTGGCCTGGATGCCACCGTCAGAACTCAGAAACAAAAAGCTTGAGCTTCGTGGCAAGCTCGTACCACCGAATGCAGAGCTAGGGGTAGGCGGGGTTGACTCCTACGACCTTGATGCCACCGTCGATGGACGGGGGTCGAAAGGAGCGCTACACTTGTACAACAAGTTTCACATGGAGCATCCTGCTAACATGTTTGTTGTTGAGTATGCGTCCCGTCCGCCTCTAGCCAAAATCTTCTACGAGGACGTACTTAAGGCTGCGTTCTTTTACGGTTACGCAATCCTAATTGAGAACAACAAGTACGGGATTGCAAGGTACTTTGAATCAAGAGGTTACGACGGATACTTGATGGATCGACCCAGTCATCTCACCACTGGTGGTAGCGCGAAGACAAAGACAAAGGGTATCCCGTCAAACTCCCAGGATGTGATCCAATCTCACGCTCATGCTATTGAGTCGTACATACACAACCACGTTGGTGTGAATAGGGAGACAGGGGAGTTCGGGAAGATGTACTTCAACAGCACCCTGGAGGACTGGATTGGGTACAAGATCGACAACCGAACCAAGTTTGACTTGACGATCAGTTCGGGGCTGGCCTTGCTCGCTGCTCAGAAAGCGAAACCCAAGAAGGCTGCTGCGAACTTCTCAGACAAGGTGTTCTTTAGGAGATTCAAGTAACAGCTGCATTTCCACTATATTTGCATCTGCATGCAACCCTTGACTTCGCGGAATGTATAACGGAAATAAGAAGCACTCTAAAAACTTCCCCGACCCCTTGGCGTCTCAGGAGACTAAGATCTCCAAGGACTACGGGCTGAAGTATGCGAAGGCTATTGAGAACCAGTGGGGTAAGATTCAAGATGAGCAGTCCCTGTACAGGAGACGCTCACAGGTATTTGAGAAGAACAGAGACTACGCGAATGGGGTGCAAGACACAACTGTGTACAAGCAGATCCTCACATCGTTAGACCCCAACAACGGGGACGGGTCTCTTGTGAATCTCGACTACACCCCAGTCCCAATCCTTCCCAAGTTTGCACGGATCGTGGTCAACAAGATCCTGTCGCGCAACCCCTACCCGAACCTTGAGGCCATCGACCCTCTGTCGTCGTCTGCCAAGAATGCGCACAAGAAGCGCATCATGAATCAGGTTCAGATGAAGGATCAGCTCAAGCAGCTGAAGGACATGACTGGTGGGTTGGTGTTGGATCAGGATCCAGACAAGCTCCCAGACTCACCTGAGGAGGCGGAGATTCTGCTGGACACAAACATCAAGACCGACGCTGAGGTCGCTGGTCAGGTGGCCACCAACCTTACGCTCGAGTGGAACAGTTTCAACGACAACATCTTCCGTCGTTGCGTGCAGGACTTGGTCGCTTGCGGTATGGCTGTGGTCAAGAGATCAAACGATCCTAACTACGGCATCAAGACTGACTACGTCGATCCTGTGAAGTTTATTCACAGCTCTACAGAGGACCCTAACTTCTCTGACATCACTTACGCTGGTCACATCAGAACCATCTCCATTCAGGAGCTGAAGAGGCTTGCTGGTGACGAGCTGGACGAGGAGCAGTACAGAAAGATCGCTGAGAAGTCCAAGAGCTACAACGGCGACTTCTCCAAGATGAGCCAAGTGTACTACGATCAGACCATGGGCAGGAATGTCTACGGTTATGATGAGTACATGGTGGATGTGCTTGACTTCGAGTACCTCTCTGTCGACTGCATGTACTTCGAGGAGAAGGAGAACAGGCATGGGAACACTGGATTCTACTACGAAGGTTTTGAGTACAAGGAAAAGTCTGGCAAGGGCGTGTACGAGCGCCGTCCACACAAGATGGAGATCACCTCTGTCTACGGGGGCATGCTCGTCCTGGGTTGCGACTACTTGATCGGATACGGTCTGAAGACCAACGTCCCAAGAAACATGCACGACATCACCAGAGCTAGGCTGTCGTACTCTGCGGTTGCAACAAACCTCAGAGACATGATGCCCAAGTCCATGGTGGATAGCTGCATTGGTTTCGCAGATATGCTCCAGATCACGCACCTGAAGATTCAACAGTCCATCGCCAAGGCCAAGCCTGATGGATTGATCATTGACATCGAGGGGTTGGAGAATGTACAGCTCGGCAAGGGTGGGGAGCTTCAACCACTGGAGCTTCATGACATCTACGAGCAGACTGGTGTCTTCTACTACAGAAGCAAGAATGCCGAGGGAGGATTCCAGGGTCCACCGATCCAGCAGATCCCCAACAGCATCCGCAACATCAACGAGCTCATCACGCTTTACAACCACTATCTCAACATGATCCGTGACACGACGGGTATCAACGAGATGATGGATGCGTCTACTCCGAAGGGGGACACATTGGTTGGGGTTCAGCAGCAAGCTATCGCGGCAGGCAACAACGCCACGTACGACATCACCAATGCATCCACTGTCCTGTTCAAGCAGGTGTGCGAGGACATCGTGAAGTGTCTGCAGATCATCCCACCAGAGTCTCTCTTGATGGAGATCTACATGAATGCGATTGGCAAGGAGAACATGAATGCACTGTCTGGATTCTCAGACCTGCCAATGTTCAACTTCGGCGTCACCGTTCAGAAGGACATGGAGGAGCAGGAGAAGATCTACCTCGAACAAAACATCCAGGCCTCTCTTGCGCAGAAAGAGATTGACCTCGAAGACGCTATGGCGATCAGAGGGCTCAAGGACATCAATCAGGCTGAGAGGCTGTTGGTTGTCCGTCGCAAGAAGCGCATGAAGGAGATGCAGGCTCAGGCCCAGCAGAACTCTCAGATGCAAGCACAGCAGGCTCAGCAAGCTGCAGAGGCAGCGTCACAGGCAGAGCAGCAGCGCATGCAGATGGAGTTCCAGATCGAGCAGCAGAAGATGCAACTCAAGACTCAGATGGAGATGCAGCTTGAGGAGATCAAGCACGGCTTCAGAAGAGAGATCGAACTCATCAGAGCTCAAGCAACCCTCGGGTTCAAGACCGACGATCAGGAGTTCAAGGAGAAGATTGAAGTCTTCAAGGAGACCAAGAAAGACAACAGAGTCAAGAAGCAAGCGGAGGAGCAGGCAAAGCTCATCGACAAGAGAAAGGGTAACGAACCTATGATTTGATATGGCAAACAAAGTAAACCTAGACGTAAGCGAAAGACTCGACATCATCTGTCGACAAGGGGATACGTTCTCTTTGACTCTCACCCTGAAAGATTCTGCTGGTGATGCGCTGCCGTTGTCAACCGACAACTACAGGTTTGCCATGCAGGTTAGATCTGATCAAGACTCAGCCAGAGCTAAAGGGTCCAGCGGATTGATCCTTGGGACTAGAGACATCGGAAGTAGGGCCACCAATGCCAAGGGACAGGAGAGCAGCTTTGAGCCGTTCACAGTGGACGACAGCGGCAACCTCACGATCACAGCTCTTCCTGCTACGATGAGAGAGGTCCCTGCTGGCCTGTACGTGTACGACCTTCAGCAGATCAAGCCAAACGCAACCACCAACATCGACGAACACACTACGATCTTGAGGGGCACGTTCCGAGTCAACGGCGACGTATCGGAAGGGTCTAGCTCAAACGTAGCTCGATGAGTGACATCACAATCACAAGTCAAGACCCGACGTCTGTTGACATCACGGTAGCTTCTTCTACGAGCGTAGAGATCTCACCAGAAACAGCCTCGACTATTACGGTCACCTCGAAGGGACCTAAGGGTGATACTGGTGCTCAGGGAGAGACTGGGGTGCAAGGGGCTGCAGGGGTTGGTGTTATCTCTGGTGGTTTTGACAATCAGTTTCTTCAGAAAGACGGTGGCGGTGATTATGATCTGAAGTGGAGTGCTTACACTCTTCCCTCTGCTGACGGTGATGATGGTCAAGTCCTCATCACAGACGGTGCTGGGTCGGTTTCTTTTGCGTACCCAAAGACCATCTCAGAGAACGTAAAGAACGTGAGTGGAGGAACCCTTGTTAAGGGTACTCCTGTTCATGTCACAGGATCTGTCGGTAATCAGGCTGAGGTGATTGCGGCTGATGCAGCTACGAACTACCCCGCTCACTTTGTCTTGGATCAAGACCTCGCTGACGAGGGTGAGGGGTTGGGTATTGCTCTTGGTTTCATCAACAACGTAAACGTTCCTGACGCCTCTATCTATTCGGAGGGTCAGACTGTTTACTTAGGGGCTTCGGGTGGGTGGACTACGACTAAGCCAACAGGGACGAATGCCATACAAAACCTCGGTATCATCATCAAGGTGAACACGAGTGGCAACAAGATCTCTGGTATTGTCATGGGTGCTGGACGTTCTAACGACGTCCCGAATATCCCTAACGGTCAGACTTGGATCGGTAATGCAAGCGGAGTCGCAACACCGACTACACTCGCAACAGTGGCCACCAGCGGAAGCTACAACGATCTTAGCGATACCTCAAAGTTCAAGCAGGTCCACTCAATGTCGTTCATCGACGACATGGCGACTACAAAGCACTTCCTTCCTTGGAAGGATATTAACGAGCAGACTACGATCTATCAGGAAGAGGCTGCTATGCTTATGCCATACGACGGCAGAATTGTGTCAGTGTCTGTTCGTATCGCAACCGTCACAGGTAATGGCGACCTAACGATAGATGTTAATACAGCCGCAACTGGAGCTAACATTTTTGCCCCAGGCAGCTTTACACAAGAGGAGACTGAGACTTTGGCTGTCACTGATACTGACGACCATCATACTTTTCACTTTGTGTTCGACAACGCCCAGCATTTTGAGGCTGGAGACTTGTGCGCCATAGGCATTCAGGCCTCCGCTGACTTGACTAGCACTACTTACTTTCACGTGACAACTGTTGTTGAGTTCGACACGGCTACAGATCTTGGGTCTAGCAGCACTGAGCACGAGTCAAACCCATAATCCTTAGCTGATTATATTTGCATCATGGGATCTCCAAGCGCAGTAGGGAACAGAATCAAGAACATGCTGAAGAAGTATGGGCTGGCTGGTGTAAACAAAGCTAAGCGCACTCCCAAGCATCCTAAGAAGTCGCACATCGTACTGGCTAAAGAGGGGAACAGAGTCAAGCTCATTCGTTTCGGAGAGCAAGGAGCCAAAACGAATCAGAACGCAAAGCAGCGAAAGTCCTTCAAGGCTCGTCACAGAAGGAACATTGCCAAGGGCAAGATGAGTGCAGCTTACTGGGCCAACAAAGAGAAGTGGTAATGAACGCAGTCAAGTACAACAAGGGTGGTAAGCTCAAGATTTCGCAGAAGGCTGTTGAGGTAGACCCACCATCTGGTTATCACTGGATGCAAGAAAACGGGAGGTACTTCCTTATGAAAGGGGAGTACAAACCGCATCCTGGGGCTGTTGCCAAGGCAAAGTTCAAACAAGTGAGTCATGGCTAAAAAAGAGAGCAGAGTGAATGAGGCTGGCAACTACACCAAGCCTGGTCTGCGCAAGCGCATCTTTAACAGAATCCTCAGAGGAGGCAAGGGTGGAAGGCCTGGCAAGTGGTCAGCAAGAAAGGCTCAGATGGTTGCCAAGGCTTACAAGGCTGCAGGAGGAGGATACAGGAACTGATGAGTCTCAAGAAGTCACAGAAGTCCCTCAAGATGTGGACTGCTCAGAAGTGGAGAACCAAGAGTGGTAAGCCATCGACTCAGGGCGCGGATGCTACAGGGGAACGATACCTGCCCGAGGCTGCCATCAAGGAGATGTCTGATGAACAGTATCAGGCAACGAGTGCTAAGAAAAGAAAGGACACCAAGGCGGGTAAGCAACACAGCAGACAGCCTAAAGCAGCCAGGCGCATCGCAAGGCGGCACAGGTGATTTATTCATATATTTGCACCAAACATCTCAACAATAACAAACGATGGCAACTACTACTGCATCTGTAACGATCTCTAGCGGAGACTTGACGGCTGATGCTCTGTCCCTCTCAAGAACAGCTACACTCAACAAGGCTGGACAGGTTACGGGATTGGATCAGACGACTGGTGTTGCGCGTAAGATCTACAAGTCAACCTCTGATCAACTCCTCTTCAACGGAGCTGACTACGGTCAAGGAGCAAAGGCTCACAAGGTCTACTTGGCTAACCCAAGCACGGTCTCTTCTGAGTACTTCACCGTGAGCATCGGTGACTCCACTGGAACTCCCGAGTCTCTCGGAAGAATCTACGCTGGCGACTGGTGCTTGCTCCCATGGTCTCCTGCCGCTGACACCGATGACATCGTCATCACTCCGTCTGTGGCTACAGCGATGACCCTCGAGTACCTCCTGATCTTCGAAGAGTAATGGGTACAGTCAGAGCATCTGTATCGCTCTCGACTAGTAACGTGCTGGCTACGCCAGTGAACATCACATCTGCCAAGACTTTCACGGCTGATGCTGGTAGCGTGACTAGGGTTAAGGTTGCAGGCACAGCGCTTGCGACAGGGAACCCTACTGTCTACAAGGCCAGCGACAAGCTTGATCGTGCTTACTTGTACATCAAGAACTTGGCTACAGATTTGGAGAAGTTCGTTTACCTGTGGGCCGATACAACGACAGACGATCCTGAGATCGCAAAGATCGGTGGGGGCGAGTTCGCCTTCATCCCAGTTCCAAACGATCAGACATTCAAGGTGTATGGCACAGACGTCGATCAGGTGATCGAGTATGCTGTCTTCGGTTTGGATGACTCATCAACAATCTTGAGCTAATGGCAAAACTTTCAAACACAGCCTCAGCAAATCAAGTTGCCTTCGGGCAGCTTGGTTCTGTTTACGCTACCACCGCCGACGCAATCAAGCCTCCTACTGGCATGCGGTTCATCGCAATCACCATGCTTGAGGACTGCACCTTTGATGCGACTGGTGGTTTGGTCGCAGAGGACGAGAACGTTTTCTTCAACACAGATCATGCTGCCAACGACCTCGCGTCTGGCAGTGAGACTGCTGTGGAGGGAAGCGGCGGGGTCGAGGTTCCAGTGACAGCTGTCTTTCCTAAGGGGGTTACCGTTTACGGGAGATGGACAGAGGTCGAGCTGAACAGCGGCAGCTGCATCGCATACATCGGATAAAACTAAATTCAAATGGAAGAGCAAATTCAATCTACCGAAGCTCCACAGGTAGAACAACAAGTGGAGCAGCCTCAAGTCGAAACACAATCAGAATCTCAGGAATCATCCCCTGGGATTCAGTTCTTTGACAACGTAGAGGATCTGGCAGCTAGTTTCGGAGAACAGCCTCAAGAGGAAGCTGTTGCCCCCGAGATCACTCCAGAGCCTCAGCAAGTTCAGGAACCCACGCAAGTGGATCCCGAGCCTGCCACTACACAGCAACCTGACTTCACTGATCAAGACGCTGAACAGATGGTTCTCAAGTACATGAGCGAGAGGCTCGGTAGAGAATTCAACTCGTTCGAAGACTTTACTCAGCCTGAAGTTCAACAACAACAACTTGACGAGCGTGTGGATGCTATCGCACGGTTTGTCAGCGAGACTGGTAGATCTCCAGAGGACTGGTTTGCATATCAGCGCTTGAACCCATCCGAGATGGATGACTTCAACGCTGTCCGCGTTCACATGGCCACGGAGTACAACAACCTGACCGCTGACGAGGTGGGTACCCTCATGCAAGGCAAGTACAAACTGAACCCTGACATCTACAGTGAGGAGGAGGTTAAGATGGCTCAGCTTCAGCTGAAGATTGATGCTCAGAATGCCAAGGAAGCTATCGGAAGAATGAGAGATTCTTACAAGCTCCCAGCACAAGAGCAGCGTTCAACAGAAGACGTTGATCCCATCATCACGGACGAGTGGATCGCCAACATGAGCAAAGAGGTCGACTCTCTCTCTGGATTAGAATTTGATCTGGGGAATGGGAAGAACTGGACGTTCGGGTTGAACGATCAATACAAGTCCACACTCAAGGAGAAGAACGCTAAGCTTGACGAGTTCTTCGATCCCTACGTACGGGAAGACGGAAGCTGGGACTACGACACGCTGTCGTCACACCGCGCAGTCCTCGACAACATCGATCACATTGTGTCCTCTATCTACAAGCAGGGGCTCAGTGACGGTCAGAGAGGAGTCGTGACCACCGCTGCCAACGTCTCAACCAAGTCACCCGTTCAAAGTCAAGCACCTACTTCTAACCCACTGTCCGAACAACTCAGAAACATCATGGGCAGTGGCAACACAATGACTTTTAACATCTAAGAATTATGGCAACAGTATCAGCCACTAAAGGATTGGACGCCGCTAACATGGCGGCTTTCACTGCAGATCCTAACAAGTACACTACTGTCGACGCTTTGCTCGACATGAACAAAAATGACAACAGAGACCTGTTGATCAAGCGTTACGGTGATCAGGGTATCACTGGTTTCCTTCAGTTGACTGGCGCTACCAAGGCCGCTGGTGTGAACGACTTCGTTCAGTACTGGGAGGAGGAGCGTCGTCACAGACTGGTCTCTTTGGCAGGCAACACATTCACAGGCACCTCAGGCGAGGTAACTCTTGGAACCGCACTCTCTGGTGACAACGCTATTGAGCTGCAGACTGTCGTGATGAACTCGACTTCTGGTGAGACCTTCATCTGCACCACTGCGAACTCTGTGTTCGCTAGACTGGACGGGTCAGGTACTAACACTGCTTGGACAACTGCTGATAGCTTGATCATCCTCGGCAACAGCTACGATCAAGGAACCGAAGCTCCTGGCAACTTCATGAAGACTGAGGCGGTGAAGCGCACCAACAACTTCATGATCATCAAGGACTTGTACGAAGTCAACGGTTCTCAGGCCACCAACATCGGCTGGGTGAACGTCGGAGGCGACTACAGATGGTACGTCCACGGTGAGCAGGAGACTCGCAAGCGTTTCGAGGACAAGAGAGAGATGATGATGCTCTTCGGTGAGAAGGCAGGAACTGGCACTATCTCTGGTTTGAACGGTGGAGTTGCTGGTTCTGAAGGTTACTTCGCTGCGATCAACGACAGAGGTATCGAGGTGACCAACGGTTCATCCAACCCTCTCGACTCATTCGCTGAATTCGACAACATCATCATTGAGCTCGACAAGCAGGGTGCTCCTGCTGAGTACGCGATGTACGTGAACAGAACCCAGGACTTGGCGATCGACGACATGCTCGCTGCTGGTGTCGCCACTCAGGTGACTGCTGGTCTCCCAGGTCAGTTCGGTGCATTCCAGAACTCACCAGACATGGCTGTCCAGCTCGGATTCAAGAGCTTCACTCGCGGTGGTTACACTTTCCACAAGCACGACTGGAAGCTGTTGAACGATCCTACCCTCTTGGGTGCGTCTGACAAGTACATGGGTGCTATGGTTCCTTTGACTCAGGTTGCTGATGCACGCACTGGCGTGAAGGCTCCAGCGTTGGAGTTGAACTACAAGGAGGCTAACGGCTACAGCCGTGAGCTCGAGCACTGGGTGCGTGGCGGTGGTGTCTTCGGACACAACGAGTTGTCTAAGGACGTGGCGGAGTTCCACTACCGTTCTGAGATTGCTTTGATCACTCGCGCTGCGAACCAGCACGTTGCTCTCAAGGGATAATTAACCTGAAGTGATGAGAGGGGGCTTCGGCCCCTTCTCTAAGCTTCATAATCTTTTTAATTATGGCATTGGTAAACAACGAAAGGGATAATCACATTATTCCTATTTATCTCAAGGGCCCTGCAGTAGAGCTCACTGACGACTCAACTCCCGCGCTGCCTGTTGACACTAGCCTTATTGTTTTTGACATCGGTGGTGGCGGAGCTCAATCTTTCACGCTTGCTGACGGAACTGTTCCAGGTCAAATCTTGACGCTTATCGCTGAGGATGCTGACGCAACTAACGACGTTTCGATTACTATTGCGAATTACGTTTTTGCTGACTTCGTGGTAGTTAAGCTTGACAACATTGATGAATCATGCACATTGATGTGGACTGGGGAGCAATGGGTTCCTCTCGCGCTTGGTGTCGCTGAGCTGGACGCATCCTAATCTAAATCGGTAACTGAGAGGTGTTCTCTCTTTTACTGCTCAACAAAGGGCTCCTTCGGGGGCCCTTTTCTTTTCCGTATCTTTGCTCAGATGAAGCGTAAGTACTTTCTGTTTCGAAAGGAAGACCTGAGCCTAGTGAGCTCTTCGTCCTCTGACACGGGCAAGGGACTCAGTGTGTTTGGGGTGAGTGCAGACTCTATGTCTTACATCACAGCCATCAAGGGTGGCGTAGTGCTGTACTTCAACAACGCAACCCCGTACGAAGACAACAGCCTCACAAACGGGGAGTCGTTTGAAAAGACTGTCGTCACAGTAAACTGCGAAGAGGGTAGGGAGGTTGATCTCGTAGAGTCGATCATGAACTTCCTCGGGAGCGAAAACTCCCCGACGATCATGAGATTTGATTCTGTTGATCAGAGCTCGAGCCTCAAAGAAGTGAAGACATCTGTTGGTCTGGGGGCTGTGGTTAAATCCCACCCAATCAATAGGGTTTCAAAGAAGCCTAGCCTTCAGCTTGACAACGCCTTCACCCCAGCCACTGGCAACGTGGTGAACGACATCGACTTCTTTGACGCAGACGACAGGCCGATACTTGACTTAGAAGGTGAGGTCGCAACCTTCGATACTTCATCTCCATTTGACATCACCGCATGGGTGAACAATGGAACAGGTGGATCTACATACGATGTTGACGCATCATCATGTGTGGGTACAATCACTCAAGCCACTTCGGTTAGCGGCCTGTCTAAGAACGCGGTAACCTTTGGAGCTTCGACCTATTGCGTTCTGAGTAATACACTGACGGTCAAGGAAGATTACACGCTGTACTTGGTGTATGCATCAACCGCAGGGACGCAGGGCTCCTTTTACGGGAGTGCAAATGGAGAGACATCTGGGTTTACAAAGAAAGATGAGCACTTGGGGCAGCAAACCACTACGAACGGTTTGATTGGAGTTAGGCACCAGGGGAGAACCGCGCTCCCTGCCTTCGCCCCAACAACAGACTACTTCTTCCCAGCCAACGCAAGCAATGGATACGATTCTTCAGATCCTAAATTCCAAGAGTGTTTTGTGTTCGTTATCAGAAGAGACAGTCGAGGCAACATCTTTGCTTACAATCACTTGGGTGATGTTGTTGCCGAGATAGATGCCCTTGATGTCCCTCAAAACATTCTCGATCTTGGAACAACGTCAGGTGACACAACAGGTGCACTTGTAATCGATCAGATCGGAAGCTCTGGAGGTGACACTGGCAGTTCTTTCAAAGGGCAGCTCGCTCGCTTCGGGGTGATCGAGAAAGATTTGGGTGACGAAAGATGTCGTAACTTAGCGGAGCAACTATTTAATTTATATGAATCCTAATGGAACAAACAACGAAGCGTCGTGCCTCTGGTGCGGCCAAGGCTGCTACTGCAGCTAATCAAGCGCCTGCCAAGCAGGTGAAGAAATCTGCGCCAATCAAGCGCAAGGTAGAGGTCCCAGTCACTCGAGTCTATCAGACAGTAGAGGGTGGGGGCGTGGTTCACATGATCCAATCCAAGGGTGTCACGATCTTCGACAAGGAGACTGGCAACGTGCGTGAGATGCGCTACTGCCCCAACGAGCCATCGATCTGGAGAGACGAGCAGAGCGACAACGCAAAGAAGCAAGCTGTCGTGTTCAGAAACGGCAGCCTTGTGGTCCCTAAGGAGAAGCCAAACTTAATGGCTTACTTGGACCTGCACCCAGCGAACCAAGCCAATGGAGGCAACGCATTCAAACTTGTGGACAACAAGAAGGATGCAGAACAGAATCTTGCCAGAGAGTTCTCAGTGAGTGAGGCCATCATCGCGGTGAGAGACAAGTCCATCGATGAGCTCCTGCCAGTGGCCATCTACTTCGGCATGGACATCAACCGAGAAACATCAGAACTCCGATTCGATCTCTTGCAGAAAGCGAAGAGAGATCCAGAGGAGTTCCTCAGCGCATTCGATTCGCCAATCGTCAAGGTGCGTGCCACAGTGAGTCAAGCTGCATCTTACCAGATCATCTCCCTCAAAGAGGATGGTGCGTACTGGTTCGACAGCAACAAGATGATTGTGGCCAACCCAGCTGGTCACGATGCGGATGACACACTCTCCCGATTCCTTATGACGGAGAAGGGTGCTACCACCCTAGCATCCCTAGAGGAGAGGTTAGAAAGGCTCGCCTGAGCTTGAGAGGGGTCCGAAAGGGCCCCTCTTTCTTTTTGTATATTTGCTTCATGATTAGTGTAGTCAAGGTGTTCAACACAATCCGTGATCTCTGCAACGAGGATCAGAGGGGATTTGTTACGCCTGAGGTGTTCAATTCCTTTGCAGAGGTAGCGCAGGAAGCTGTCTACGAAAAGATGAAGGATGACCGCCTCAACACGGCAAGATTGAGAAGGTCTAACATGGATCTCGGTGGCATCGATTCTAGAGCTCGTGAGACGAAGGACATGATGTCTGACTACCTCGACGAGATTGAAATCAGATCTAACATCGAGAACGAGTTCGAGAGAGCTGTGTTCAAGAAGCCATCTGACATGGACAAGATTGTGTCTGTGGACACGTTTGACGGGTCTAAGGATAACTTGAACGGCGGTTACTCATGTGACCTTGTCTACGATGTAGAGAAGTCCTCTATGATCCGCAGAAGCAATCTGTCGTCTCCGACCGATCAATACCCTGTTGCACTGATCTACGACAACATCGAAGTCATCCCTGAGACAGCCTCATCGATCAAGCTCACCTACTATAGAAGACCGTCTTCTAGGTACGTCACATCCTTTGGGAAGGTAGAAGCTGGGTCATTGGATCGTGGAACTGCACCCAGGTACTCTGTCAGCAAGATAGACACCAGAACAGGCTTGATGTTGCTCGACGCTAGAGCATCTAGAAACTTTGACCTGCCCAAGGATTACTACCAGGAGCTTGTGGCTGAGATTGCATCCATGATGGGTGTCAGGCTCAGAGACGCTCTGATCAGCACCTATGCGGCTCAGGAGCAAGCACAAGCATAAGACATGGCTAGAAATTACGTGACACTCAGGCAGGTCCTGGACGACTACAAGATCACCTCAGATGGGGACGACTTTGTCAGCACAGCGTCAGACGCTGCGTTGCGTAACATCGCCATGCGTGGGATCAGAGAGATTGGGTTTGATGCAGGCAAGAAGGTCAAGTCTGTCAAGCTCCCAGTAACGGCATCCAATGACACCGTAGAGCTTCCTGACGACTTCGTTGATCTCATCAAGCTTGGTGCGGTAAGCAGCGACGGGTTGATCTATGTCTACGGACACAACAAGAACATCAACTACTCTCAGAAGGAGGCGTCTCCTGTGGCCTACACGGACATCAAGAACGACCCTCTGCTTCGAGACAACGCCCCCATCAACAAAGTCCCAGACAGGGATGATTCCAAGAGTGCGACTGATGGATTTGACAGCGCGGTAAACCCAGCGCATGACAACTACCTGTTCAGAAACTACCTCTACGGAAACGAAGTGACTGCACTGTACGGTGTTGGTGGTGGTCAGATGCCAGGAGAGTACAGACTCAACCTGGACCAGAACAGAATCGAACTCAAGGCCAACTCGGATGTGACTGAGATCGTCATGGAGTATGTCGCTGACGAGGGTAGGTCCACGAACCCAATGGTTCATGTGTACTGCGAAGAGGCGTTGAGATGCTACATCTACTACAAGCTCTGTGAACGTAAGATGACGGTCAACGGAGCGGAGAAGGCAAGAGCTAGATCAGAGTACTACAACGAGCTTCGCAAGGCCAAGGCCAGAATGAGCAACTTCACCAAGGAGGAGGCGCTCAAGACAATTCGCAAGAACTACAAGCAAGCTCCTAAGTACTGATGATCAATAAGGTAACTCCTAGAAGCAGAAACTCAGAGACAGATTCACGATTCGTAAAGCCAGATCAGTACACTGACGCGCTGAACATTCGTGTTGAGAACTCAAATGACGAGCAAGGGACCTCTATCCCTAGCTCAAACTTTGGTGTTGTCAAGCCTGTCAAGGGGACCGTGTCGATTGACGAAAGCGGTCTTGTGGTTGTTGGTAAGATCGTGGACGAGAGAGGTGGTGTGGCCTATGTTGCTGCCATTCACGCCGACGCCAACAAGAACGGTGTCTACTCTGTGAGTGGTGACTCGGTGTCACAGGTTGTGACATCAACTCTGTTCAACTGGAATCAAGAGAGCAGGGTGGACATGTCCATCACCTACAAGTCAAACCACGAGGACAGCCAGACTGGGGCGGTTATCTACATGACAGACAATGTCAACGAACCCATGAAGGTTGACGTTGACTACCATCTGAACAACAACCCTGTTGGTCTGCAGCTTTGGCACGCGATCACAGTTTGTACCCCAACACCTCAGGAAATCATTGAGACCTCTTTCGGTTACAACGAAGGTGTGGCTCAGTACTCCTCGGTCTCCAACTTTAGAAACATCCCTGGTATGCAGTTCGCATATCAGAACATCCACGAGACTGGTGAGGTGTCACCTCTCTCAGCCTACTCACCACTGGCCGTCCCTCCAGCCTACTTGCAGCAGGGGGCTAACGAGCAGGACGATGTAGACAACTACAACTCACTGCAGATTACCATCCCAGCTCAGCCAAACTCCGTGGAGAAGGTGAGGCTGTTGGTTAGGTTCGGTGAAGAAGGGGCCTGGTACATCATCTCAGAAGAAGACAGCACTGGTTCCTCTATGGATGTGTTCTTCAGCAATGATGAGATCCTGTCCATCCTTCCTGAACAGCAGACTAAGAGGGCGTTTGAGAACGTACCTCAGGTGGCCAAGACGAACGACGTCGTGGAGGACAGACTCTTCTATGGGAACTACGTAGAGGGGTATGACAATACGCCTGTTACGGCTGCCATGACTGTCGACTACAAGGATCGTCCAGACGACTTCTTGGAGCTAGACATCAACGTGCAGAGCCAGGTGGCACAGGTTGACAACCAGAACTTCTCGAGCAGTCAAGTGCAGAACAGAGTCGCAGGACTGAAGCTGTCACTGGAGAACCCAGAAGGGATTGACATCCCAGCTGGATCCACTGTGAGCTTTGACATCTCCTTTGCGCCAGATAAGAACCTGCACCTGTACGAGTCAGCCAGATCGTTCCACGCAAACAACGAACTGTACGACTACAACACTCAAGAGGGCAACTTCAATCCAGACCTCACGTCTCAGACCTTTACTGGGGCCACTTACGGGGTTGGTAGTGACAACACTGCGCCTGTGTCTGTTGGTGACTTTGCCAGCGGTGTGCGTGTCGGTATCTCTGATGACATTGTATCTGGTGAGTCTGCAAAGTGGCAGGTCGCAGCAGGTCCATTCCAAGATCAAGAGATCGATGTCGTGTACGGCACATCTCCTGCTAACCCATTGATTTTCAGGGGAGGAGAGATCTCATTCTCTGTCAAGTACAGGGCGTTGGTGGACCTGGAGCCTTCCGAAGTCATGACCCTGATCAAGCAAGTGCTGAGCGGGTCCACGACTCCCATGATCATTGGGTCAAGCGTGAAGGGTGAACTCATCTCGTCATCAAACGTCTCCACTTACTCTTACAACCTGGGGCTTCAGAACAGGGAGGTGATCAAGAGAAACAGCTCTATCACAGACTTGATCTGCCACGTTGCAAGCAGAGAGGAGGTAATCAGCAGTGACGGGTTCACAAACGAGCCAATCCCTCTGGGGTTCTTTGTCGTAAACGAAGCGACACTTGACTTCAAGCTTAGGGATCTCACGGATCTTGAGGGAGTTTCTCTATCAGACACAGAGGCCTTCTTCGCTCTTGACATCGCAAAGATTCAGGACTACAAACTCAGAACCTGCGTGCCTGTCTACAAGACAAGTGACGTAGACTTTGGAGAAGCTGCACCATTTGCAGCAGCTGGTGACCCAGACTCATACGTCCCAACCAGTGGGCAGTTTATCGAGGGCCCGTTTGTGTACGATGAGTACAGAACAATCCAGAAGTGGATCGCCTTTGAGCCTACTCAGGTCGGGGGTAGCATGTCTCTCCCCACAGCGTTGGAGCTGTTCTCTAACCTCGACGGCAGCTCATCTGGTTATACCTACAAGAGTCTGCTGGACAACGACACTGAGGTTGACTTGTCCGTGTTCGAAGCCCTTGACGGGAACAGTGAGGCCAGCAGGTTCAAGTGGTTCGGTAGGCTCAAGACGGCGAACACGTCCTTGAGTGAGGTTGGTGCAGAGATCGGCGGAGGTGCAGGCGGTGGCGCCACGACCACAACTCCAGGTGACTTGATGGTCCCGTTTGAAGTTGCCGCATCCAGAATCGATGAGCTCATCTTGCAGGTGGGGCTGAACCAGACTGTAACCTCTTTAACAGACTACAACAACTACGCCTTCTCCATGCTTGATGGTGAGGGTGGTATCGGTGGATGGAAGGGCAGCCTTCCTGAGACGGCCATCGTGTACGCTGAATATGTGTCAGACCCAACTGTAAACACAGAGTGGGTTGAGGTCACACAGAACCCGTTCACTGAGGCAGACATCAGGGCTGCTATGGGTGGATTCGGTGGCAAGATCGAGGGAAGTGTTCCTTCGTGCATCGCTCTTCACGGGTTCATCAACACCTCAGCTCGTGTTGTGCATGACGACAGAGACGAGAACACGTTCGTCAGCGAGAGCGGCAAGTATCCAGACGGTGTCAACATCCCTCAGTACGGACCAACACTCCTGGGCTTCCACTTCCCATTCCAGTACCTGAACACTGGGTTCGTGTCACTCAACGGCGGAACCAATACAGACTCTGTGAGGTACTTGGGTGAGCAAACTGTGGAGTACTCTGAGATGGACACAGAAGTCCTGGAGACCTACTCCTTGATCACAGAGGGGGAATTAAGGACTCCGATTCCAGGATATCTCCGAATCAACGCCGACGGTACTGACGATGAGCAGCCATCAGCCCTCGAGGTTTTGTCTAACAACACGTTCATCCTGTCCGCTCAAGACGACGCTCAAGGATTCAAGAGCTTCAAGAGATACAGCGATCACGACTTTGGTGTCGTGTACTACGATCAGTTCGGAAGGTCTGGGGGTGTCAACCCACTGCCATCTGTTTACGTAGCGGGATACGCTGAGTCAGAAGGAGGCGCAGCCTCTGTAGGTAGAGGCGGGATTGGTATTGGATGCCAGATCACAAGCCCCCCACCCAACTGGGCATTCAAGTACAGATTTGTATACGGGGGTAACAGCACGACATCTGACTTCATTCAGTTCATGGCTGGCGGGGCGTTCGTCCCAGCTGATGATGATCCTGACAACGAGAACTCAGGCAACATCTACGTCTCTCTGAACTACTTGCAGGGGAACCCAGACGTCTCTTACGCAAACGCATTCGGCGCCGTCTCTGACATTGGTGACAAGAACCTGTACAAGTACGGGCCTGGAGATAAGCTCCGCGTGATTTCTTACTTCGTGAACGACTCTCTTGATCAGAGGGTTTACCCTGTGAACTACGTGTTCGATGTGGTTGATGTCGTCACCCTCACTGACGGTGCTGACAACCCACTTCACGGAGACGCAGACGGTGATGTGCCAAGGTACAAGACAGGGCAGTTCGTTGTGATCAAGAGTAACCCTGGAGCTTCTGGCTTCACCTACCCTGCTGTAAGAAACGCTGACGGTGCCGCAAGCACCTCTGAGCACCTCTGGAACAACAGAACGTTCGTGGAGATCTTCAGCCCTAGAGCCAAGAGGGAGGAGCAGGAGTTGGTCTACAGAGAGATTGGGAAGTCTTACGACGTCCTGATCGACAGCACTGGGAACCTAGTCCACGAGAACAGCACTCACTACATCTACGACGGAGACGTGTGGTTCAGAAGGTCTGCGATGAACGTGGCCAAGTGGAATGCCAACGATGGTGAGTTCAAGAACATCATCAAGGCAAGCAATGCATCGACACCTAGATTCCTGAACTACTACGTTGAGTCCAACAGATTCACGGACATGTTCCCTGGGACAAAGGTGATTGGTAGGGGTAAGGCCAAGGTGTTTATGCCTAACGCTCGTAGGGTTAGAAGAAGATCTTCGATCACCTTCTCGGATGCCAACAACCCAGCGGCGATCTACAACAAGTTCTCGACGTTTGACAACACCACTGCGAACTTCAAGAACATCCCTAACGAGCACGGTGAGATTGACAAGATCCACAGAGATGGTGAGTCCTTGACTGTGTTCCAAAACAGGAAGACAAGCTACCTCCCGATCAATAGGAGTGTCATCTCTGATGCGTCTGACAACGCCTCTCTTATCGCCTCTGCCAAGGTCGTGGGTACTCAGGTGTTTGTGCCTGGGTCTTACGGGACAGGAGGCAACCAGGAGGCTGTTCTCTATGTTGACGGGTTCTACTACTACGCCAACAAGGACAGGCGCGAGGTGTACAGGTACAGACCAGGATCTGGGGTAGAGGTGATCTCTAACTCAGGCATGAAGGACTACTTCAACTACCTGTTCAAGAACAACCAGGGTAGTTCCGCCAGAATCGTTACTGGGTTTGACTACCTAAACGATGAGTTTGTTATCGATGTAACAAACTATGTACCAGTAAATTACACCACAGATCCTGTACTAATTGTTCAAGGGTCTGGTCAGGGTGGTGGCACAGAGAACGGTGCTGATGCGTTTGTTTACCAGGATCCGACAACAGTCATCGGAGACCCAGATGCTCTTGCCGCTGCAGTAAGCACAGCCTCAGGTCTTCAGTCTCAAGTGGATGAACTCGAGGGGATTGTTAATCAGCTTCAAGAGGCTCTTGAGGTTGCGTACAACGACGTCACCAGCGTGATTGTTGACGTGAATGTCGACGTAGAGGTTGTCCAGCCAGGAGATGGTGGGGACCCAGTCGCACCTACAGACGTGGAGGAGGGTGTCACTCTACCTAGCCCAATCGAGGTCACTCAAGAGTACGTAGTTGCATCTAACCTTCTCATTGAGTCTCAGCAGATTCTTCATCAGACTGTCCTCGAAAGAGCTAACCTAGCGCTGGGGATGGATGAAAGTTTCATTAACGAAGCTTACTTTTCATCTGCGGGTAGTGGTTTTTCTGTGTGGGATAAGACTGGCCTTGAACCTCCATCAGAAGAAGAGATTCAATCAATCGCGGAGTCTATCACTGGAATACCTGGTTACAACACTGTTTATCAGTACTCTGTAACTAGGAATTCTTTGCAGCAGTCATCGGGATTCTACAGAAGCGATTCGGTTACGTACAACTACCCATTTGCAAATGCTGACGGAACTGTCAGTACAGAAAATTCAGGGTTTACTGTCACGTACGTCGTTGGGTATGGCGTTGGTTTGACTCCACAGCAAGTGTCAGATATTGCTGCGGGAGTTGCGTCTGGTCAATCTGGTGTCGATCCTGCAACTACTGTCATCGACAGCTTCTTCCCAACACCTGAAGAGGCGTCATACATTTCCGTATTAAACGACCCGACACTCTCTGGCATCACAAACCAGATCGCCTCCTTTATCGATGCAAGAAACGTTGCAATTCAAGTGATGAATACTTACCTGCAGCAAGAAACCCTTGTTGTAACAGGTGACTTCGCTTCGGTTCAGGCAGAGAGGGATGAGGCTGTTGCTGCGGAGGCGGCTATCACACAGCTCTACATCAAGGACATTCAAGCGATGTCAGCGATCATCAACAACATTGCCAAGCCTGGTCTCGACGGTCAAGGTGATCCGATCTCATGGAATGTGATTGGAAGTGCTAGTGGGGCCTTTGTGATCGGTGCGGCAGACAATGATCCTTTTGATATTAGAGATCAATTAGGGGCATTCGGCTTTGAAGACATCGACGTCGATGAAGTGTCTAATCTCTTCAGCAATCAGCTTCAGGATAACTACGTCGCCGACTTCACCGACATATCTTCAGAAAACACTACGCTCAGAGATCAAAGAGACGCCCTTGCCTCGCAAGTCTACGAGCTCGTTCAGGGTGTTGGTCAAGGATTTGCTGGTCAGATCGAAGAGGCCACTGGGGAGCCAGCAGAGGTGGTCTTCCAGGATCCGACACTAAACAGCATCTACAACATTGATGGTGATCCAGTGACTAACGTGCTAGGCATTCTCGGATCCGCTGACGGTGTTATCGACGCAAATTCCGTTGTCAGTGCTTCAGAGGTTGAGCTCACTACTGTGGACGTGATCGACTCTGTCACCAACGTAATTGCAGATGAGGCCGTTGCCAACAAGATTGAATCCGATGGTTTGGATGCATCCATTCAAAACCTCATTTCTGCAGTCACAGAGATTATTGAAGAAACTTCAGGCAGTGTTGGCAGCGCTGGTGAAGCTGATGCTGCACTTGAGAGCTTGAACGCTCTCGACGTTACAGGTATTAACAGCGTGATTGTAGACGGTACACTGGCGTCCCAGCTTGATGCCTTGACAACCATGATCAATTCAAGCGCAGACATTAGAGGCAATAGAACTTCTGTGAAGACCAAGATCTTCATTCTCAGAGACGTAGTCAAGGAGATTGAAAACATTTTGATCGGAAGCGTCAACAGATATACACCGACCTCTCTTTCTCCTGTTTACCCAAGGGCAGACATCCAATCCACAATCAGCAACACGACTCAAGATACTGGATTTCTTAGTTCAAGCGGATACTTAAACCCCTTTGTAGGGTCTCTATTGGTAACAAACCCAGACGTCTCTTTGGCTGAAGGCGCTGTAAGGGGTAATGATGGGAGTGTGTTAGGTGCTGAATTTTTCTCGAACCTGGTTGGTGATGTTCAGTATGTGGTAAATCAACTCACTGATTTCCAAAAGCTCTTAGGGTCGCACCTAGAGGGACCTTACGAATCTGTCGACGGCAGCTTGTCATTCAGTAACTCCGACGCTCGGTTGGGGATTAGTGGGGTCAACTCATCAGACATCATAGGCTTTGTGAATGACCCCTCGAGTAGGGTTATGTCTTCAGGCGGAACAGAGTTTTCAACACTGTTTTCCCTCAAGTTGTTTTTGGATTCACTTTTGAGCAGGCTCGATCCAAACGTCATCGATCAAGGCAACAGCTTGGTAAGTACTATTGCAGGCACAAACGGGACTGGGTATGTATCGAGTGTGTTTATTGGGGAGGGAGAGTACTCATCTTTGTTTGGGGACTACGGACAACAACAAATCGCATCCGAAGCAGCAGAAGGTTTCTTTGGTTCATTCACAACACAAAGCGCATCCTAATGGCTATCTCATTTGGACACAAAGACGGGGGTTGGAAGTCTAGATACAGCTACACCCCAAAGTGCATGTTTGGTGTAAACAAGGATCTGTATTCTACCAACGAGATCGGTCAGGTTCACAAGCACAACGAAGGTCCTAACAACAGCTTCTACGGGGTGACGCAGAACTCAGGCATCTCTGTGGCGTTCAATGACAACCTATCCGCAAACAAGATCTTCAAGTCTGTTTCCATTGAGGGGTCTGAAACTCTTGAGAATGCCTCTCACCAGTTCTACGCATACAGATCTACAGATCCGTCTAAGTACTACAAACCAAGCAACTTAGAGCCACTCAAGGTGAAGGGTGGGGTTTTGTACGGGGCTCTCGGAAGGGATCAGTCTCTGATCAACGGTGCCACAATGCACTACGTTGGTGATGTCGAAAGGATCGAACCTCTCAGCGAGCTAACTGACTACTACCCTGGCATTGGAGGCGTGGTTGTGCCTGACGAATACATCGCGGTCGTGGTGAATACATCTGGCAGTGACTACGTCCCAGAACCTGGTGTTCGTTACGGACTGTACTACAGTGGTAGATTCTACTTCGGAGAGGGCACTCAAGACGCTCCCGTGTACAGAGATTTCGAATCGATTCAAGAGTACAGAGACGTGCCAGCCCTGCTCTCATTGCCACTAGGTTCAAACGTCCTGTCTAGGTCTGAACAAGTCGACCATGACTACTCGTTTGCTTACGCAATGATCCACCCATCTAAGTACCTCACAAGTCTGGGAGGACAGCTTCCCCCAGGCTACGAAGGTGGCATCTCTTTGTTTGCATTTAAGGATCCAGCAATTCACGGTGGAGATCTTAGAGGTCAGAGGGCGGAGATGTTTTTGAATCTTGGAAGCGAAGACTTCGAGTTGTACGCAGTCAACCTGAACTACGAGTCAGTAAACGCGGACCATACGAAGTAACTATTGATTAAATTTGCAATCATGAAGATCCTCAGGGAAGACAAGAAACACAAAATGTATCAGGACGGCGGCATGGTTGATCCAGTCGCCCTCAGCATGTCGGTCATCGGAGCAGGCGCTGATTTCGCTGCATCTCAAAGGCAGAAGAAATTCTACGAACAGCTCGCTGAAGAAGAGGCTGCCAGATACAAGCAGAGTGAGGGTCTTTACAAGAGCACCCTCAGGGATCTCATGAGCGAGAAGTATGACCGAGAGGAGATGGGTGTGTCTCAGGAGATTGCTGCTGCAAAAGACGCAGCGGTTGCTGCATCGAGACAGCTGGTTGACGAAGCCAGAGAGAAGGGGGCTCAAGATACAGCCTCCATCCTCAACGTGCTTGACAGCGGAGACCCAGCCCTGGCAGCTGTCGCTGTGTCTCAACTGGATGACACCAGTGGTGGTACTAACGAAGCCAAACAGATGGCTCTCAACATGGCCAACCAAGCTGAGGCTGCCTTCGGCGCTGAGGCTGCAAAGGTCGATGCTTACAACGTAGGGGTCAGAGACGACAACAGGTCAAGGCTCGCAGCCCTTGCAAGCCTGGAGCTTCAGAGAGGTGCCACAGGCATGGACCCTGACCGTGAGCTTCAAGCTCGCATGACAGCAGAGGGTGCCAGCCCATTTGCAGAAGCACTTGGTTCTGGTATCTCAACATACCAAGCGGCACTCGACGAGGACAGACTCCGAGACATCGGAAGTTTCTTTAACGCAGAGGAGGGAGGTAAGTTCGTTGGTGAAGAGGGCGGGGTGAGTAACTCCACCACCAGAGGTGAGCAGTTCTCTCACGAGGAGAACCCGATTCACATGATTGACGAGGATGGACAGAAGGTGGGTGAGATGACAGGAGGTGAGTACATCTTCGATCCAAACACAACTTCAGACATCAAAGAACTTGTGGACAAGGGTGACGCACGAGGCTTGCTTAACTACCTTGACAACCTGTTGTCTCAACCTAGATTCAAGTAAAACATGTCGGAGTTCAACATTCAGTTCCCGCAGAGAGGGCAAGGTGGTTTGCCTCAGCCAATCCAGCAGCAGAAGGAGAGTCTGTCGCAACAGATTATCGGTGCATCGCAGATCAGGCAGGCCAGACTTAACGAGAAGAGACGTAGGCTAGAGAGAGCAGAGAATGCAGACAGGCAGGATCTCAAGACCCTTGCTGGTTTTGAGGCTGGTCAGCTTGCAGATTCTTTCAGACCCTTGTTCCAGCAGGACATTGAAGAGGCTCGCAGGTTTATCATGGATAGCGACGACGTGGTCGCTCAACAGAACAAGCTGATGGAGCTCCAGTCCACCTGGAACTGGATGACTCAGCACAACAACGAGACTGTCAAGACAGCACGCGAGGCGCACAAGAACCTTGCGTTCTCTGACATCACAGGACAGAAGGCGTCTTCAGCCAACCTCGACGTGGGCATGGAGTTCGACGAATCACCCGCTCACTTCGCTGAGGTTGAGATGCAGTTCAACAACTTCTTCGACCCATCTAAGGCTAAGAAGGTGGGTGGTGTTTGGATGGTTGAGGAAGATGGTAGGTACGTGGACATCCGAGAGCTCAAGGGCTACGGGAATGCAGAGGTGTTTACGCCTCGCACCAAGAGCTACGACATCGGATCGATCACCGACTGGGCTACGGACACCAACACTCAGCGTGTCCTCACGCTTGATGGTGACTACGACGAAGGGAGAGCCAAGCAGATGTTCCGAGAGGAGGCGATGATGAACAACAAGAAGGGCAAGGAGCACAGGGCTAGAATCCTCGTGTCCTTGAACCAGAGAGGCAAGTCCCCCTTCACCGATCCTGCACAGGAGAGAGCGTTCATCGAGGGTGTCCCAATGGACAAGGATAGCGCCGAGTCATTCCAGCGCAACTACGACCTCGCCATGCAGTATGGTGAGCAGATCTTCTTGAGCGCTGCGGCCACTGAGCCAGAGCCAGATCAGAAGGAGCTGAACAAGAACAGATTCCTGGAGTCTGGTCAGGAGACTACATTCTCTGATGATCTCGGGTTCAGCCACAAGGGTAAGGTCAGATCTCTTGTTGGGTTCTCTGACATGGTTATTGAAGATATCCTTGCTGTTGGTCCACAACCAAGTGCTATCAAGGTTACGCCAACCAGCATCTTTGTCGACGACAACAATCAAGCGTACCTCAAGTACGCTTCGATGAGTGAGACTGGGGATCAGAGGTCTCACATTGTACCGCTTCAGGGGGAGCAGCTCGCAGAGATTGATCTGCAGATGAGGGCCAAGCACAACGTGTCTATCTCTGATCTGTACACCGAGAAGAAGCCAGCGGCTGAGTCAGGTGTGGGTGTGCTCGACAACATCGGTGTACCTGAGGCTGCAGAGGAGACGATTCTAGAGACTCCTGAGCAGCAAGCTACGGTAGAGTACCAAGACACCCCTGCGGCTCAACAGGCGGCCCTTGAAACGGCCATGGAGTCCGTTCCAAACAGAGAGTCCTTGTTGCCAACTCCAGGGTTCGCTAGACTCCCTGACGATTCACCACTCCTGTACGTGGACAACGTCACTGGTGAGCGCAGAACTGGCGACGTGTTCGACGACATCGTCACATACATGAGCACCTCCGACGCCAAGGCTAGTGACACAGTGATCGACGGCAAGGCTTACAACACTAGATTCGCACCGACTGGATTTAGCGCAGGGTTTATACAGCCAACCGTGCGTGACGTACGCCCAGCCATGATGAGCGAGGATCAGGCCAAGCAGTTCCTGTCCCTCCCGTCCGTGACTCGCAAGCTTAGCGAGATGGGATTGGAGCAGCTCGGGGTTGGCACAGGAACCAGAGGCGTGCTGGGTACAGCAGCGGAAGCTGTCTTCGGTGGTCTCGGCTACAAGACTGCAGTCACCAAGAACTCAGACAAGATCAGGGAGTACCTTGATTCTGAAGAAGGTCAAGAGGATGTGCGTAAGTTCTTGATGAGCTACGACGGTTTGTCTCAAGCAACCAAGGACCCACTGGCAATGGACAGAGTCGAAGGGTACGGAGATATGAAGGAGGCCGAGGACGCCGCGCTGCGCCGTGTCAGAAAAACTCAAACCGAAGAAGACTTTAATCAATACAGTGATATAGATGACAATAGAAGTAGATTTAGATTCGGATTTGATAACTCCGACCCCTTCGTTAATCGCGATCAGTACGAGATAAATCAAATAGGTAGTGTTAAAGGATATAAGAATTACGCTCCAGATCCCGACAGACGCGGACGCACTCTACCTCAAGACGTACGTCAAGTAACAGAACCACCGATTCGACGCATGGAGACCGTCAACCCTGGCAGCCTCACCAAGGGGCAGGACTTCATGGTGAAAGGACTGGTTGGTAGCGGTGCATCTCAGCCTGTTGCTACGGCTATCGCGTCAGTAACTCAGAAGGAATCTAAGGGTAAGCACGACGCTATCGAGAAGTCTTACGATAGCAGCTCACCAGCAAGGATCAGAGAGATCTTCTCAAGAACAAGAGACCTCAACGACCGTGAGATCAACAGACTCAAGAAGAATCCAGAGGAGTTCTTTGAATTCGTGTACGGTGGGCGCATGGGTAACGATCAGCCTGGTGATGGGTACAAGTTCCGTGGTCGTGGATTGATCCAGCTGACTGGTAAAGACAACTACGCAGCTGCATCGCAGGCCCTGTTCGGTGACGACTCTCTCGTTCAGAACCCAGACATCATCAACGAGAACCCACAGGTTGCAGCTCAGGTTGCCAACTGGTACCTGATGTCCAGAGGTTTGCAGAGGTACATCCCAGCAGATACTCTCACCAACCCGAACCCATCTGAGCAGGAGATCCAACAGATTCTCGATGCGACCTACGCAGTGGTGGCTGGAGTTGATCCGCAAGAGGTTCAGGGTAGACCTTTGTACGACCAAGGCATGGGAACAATGCAGTCTTGGTTGAAGGGAGATCGCTGATCCCAAGCTAGAATGGGGTATATTTGCAGGTGAGTCCTCTCTCACCAGCATTTATACATGGATCCAGTAAGACAGCTATACGATCAGCTCCTTCAGCAGGGGCAGTACACTAAGTCATTCGAAGAGTTTCAGTCGCAGTTTGCTACTGCTGGTGCTCAGCAACAGCTCTACGACAAGCTCCATCAAGACCAGATGTACACTCGATCACTCGAGGAGTTTCAGTCTCAGTTCTTTACACCCAAGGCACCAGCCCCTAACCCAGAGCGTGACAGCTTCATGGTAGAGGCCACTCAGCGGATGTCTAAGCAGCAGGCTGAGCAGGCATGGGAGATGACTCAGCCCAAGAAGAAGGAAGAGCAGTTCATCACAGGCGCAGCTGGCGACTTCATCAATAGCCTCGGAGGTTTTGGTGACTTCATCGACGATATGTACGGGTACGTAGCCTCTGGTTACCAAGTAGGTCAGTCACAGGATGAGGTTCTTTCAGCAGCCTTCGCTGCACCCGAAGACCTTACTGAAGAAATGATCAGCGACCTCCTCCAACAAACTAAGGATCAGGGAGCTAAGACGGAGGAGATGCTCGCATATCAGAAGCAGATCGAAGAGGGGGGTGATACGTGGGGCAACACACTGTACGCCTACTGGCAGAACCCGTCGGTCATCTTTGGTCAAGCTCTTGAGGCGCTATCAATGCGATTCAACGAGACGTCTGCAAAATTGCTTGCTGGGGGTGTAGCAACTGGAGCAGCAACTGGATCTGGAATTGGTGCGACGGCTGGTTCGGTTGTAGTCCCAGGCATTGGTACTGGCGTAGGAGCTGGTGGCGGTGCGATTGTAGGGGGATTGGGCGGACTCAGGGTTGGATGGGGTCTTACGAGCGGAGCTATGGAGGGCGCTGGAATTGTTGTAGATCAACTCAGAGAGAGAGCTCAAAGGGAGGGTAGAGAATACAACGAGGACACTCTCGCTGAATACCTGACAGACAGAGAGTTCATGAAGAAGGTTCGTCGAAATGCTATCGCAGGTGGATCTACAGTTGCCGTGATTGACACAATAACTGGCGGCCTTGGTAGTGCTGTAGCAAGAAAGCAGGTAGCGAAGGGTGCTAGTAAAACGGCAGTGGCTGTAACTGCAGCCTTACTTGAAGGAACTGGAGGATCCATTGGAGAAGCGGCTAAGCAGAAGGTGATTGGTCAGGAGTTGTCTCCGTCAGAAATACTGGCGGAATTTGTAGCTGGTACGCCAGGCGCTGGGCTTAACGTGTTGATCAATGCAGCCACGCCAGGATCTTATACCGTCACCACTAAGGACGGAAAGAAGGTTCACCACGACAGGCGGACAATGGCTGAGTTCATCGACAACTCTACCCCAGAACAGCTTCAGGATGTTGACATCTCGATTGAGAAAGACAAGGATCTTCTCGATGTATACAACAAAAAGAAGGGGTCGGTACAACAGCCAAAGGTTGAGACAGACGTTGAAGGCCAAGAGGTAGAGGCGTCTGAAGAACTGCAGGCAAAGAGGCAGGTGTTGGAGCGTCACCGCAACGGTGAGATCTCTGACCAAGAGAGAGACGACTTGATGTCGGCGATCACTAAGTCCTTCGACGACAAGAAGCGTGAGGAGGTGAAGTCCCCACCAAGAGGGCGGAGGCTGTTTAGTGAGCCAGCTAAGGCAGCACAGAGCGCTGCTCGTAAGTTCAGAGAGAACGCAGAGAACGCACCAGAAGAAGGTACCCCGATTAGGAAGATCGACAAGGACAACGCCATGCGTATTGCTGATGCATTCGAGGCGATGGAACACAACCCCGACGATCCAGAGGTGAGAGAAGCGTACGAGGCCATGGCTGCAGAGTCAGAGGTTCAGTACATGATGCTGCAAGAGGAGGGGGTTGAGGTAGAAATCTATGAGGGTGACGGCGAACCATACGCCAACTCTCAGGAGATGCTTGAGGATCTCAACAACAACAACCACCTGTACATCCTCTCCACTGAGAAGGACTTTGGTCAGGCTGGCATCACCGAGTCGCAGAGAGCAGAGAACCCACTGCTCAACGAGTCCAAGTTCACGGACAAGAACGGCAAGCCTATGCTGATTAACGACGTGTTCCGTGCGGTTCACGACTTCTTCGGGCATGGGGAGAGAGGCAACAGCTTCGGGCCGATCGGTGAGGAGAACGCCTGGGATGTGCACGCTCGCATGTTCACGCCCAAGGCTCGCAGAGCCATGACCACTGAGACCAGAGGTCAGAACAGCTGGGTGAACTACGGACCTCAGATGAGAGCGGAGGACGGTAGTCTAATCCAGCCAAACGATCCTAACTACTTGTCTGCCAAGGACAGAGCATTCGCTGAGCAGAAGATGGGGTTGTTGCCAGAGGAGTTCTCTGAGCTCCCATCACAGGGTGAGCCCAAGACTCCGAAGAGCAAGGTGGCTGAGCAGGTCGGTGTCTCTCCACGAAACCTCAGAGACTTGGTCAAGACGTACCAAGAGGTGTTTGGATTGGACCTGAATGAAGCGTTGTCTGCAGCTGTGGTCTCTGACCGCATGGTCGCTACCATGGCTGAGCGCAACGGCATCACCAAGGAAGAACAGTACGGACAGTTCGAGTTCGTGCAGTCACCTGATGGTTTGCCAAAGGAAGTTAACGAAAGCAACGTCCTGTTCCAAGGGAACTTCAGTGACCCACGATCAAGAGTCACCTTCTCTTACGACAAGAACGGAGACCTGTTCGCCAACCTCGAGAAGGAGGGCAAGATCACCAGGGACATGTCACTCAGTGAGTTCCCTGAAGACGCAGAGTTCGTGCTTCACTCACCTGACGATGCGTTCTCTGGGGAGATCTACAAGGACGGGGAGCTTCTTGTGGAGGGTCAAGGTGGTATGTACTACCCGATCAAGTACAACGACAAGGGATTTGTGTGGGCAGGAACGGGCAAAGGAACAGCATCCAAGCTTGCTCAGCTTCTTAACGAGTCAGCCGCCAAGTCTAAGGACGGGAAGGCTAGGCTCGCACTTACCACTGGTACACCAACCAAGAACCTGTCGACACTCAAGTCTGCGAATGCAGTTGTTGAGACGCTGTTCGGGTTCGCCAAGGACCCAAGCTTTGGTGTCACACGAGGTCAGGTGGAGAGGTCCATCAAACGTGCAGCCAAGAAAGCACAGAACAAGAAGGGTACCAAGGCTCTGCCGTTTGACATCCCACCGATGCTCACCGACAAAGAGTTGATCTCGTTCTTGAGGGATGCTCTTCGCCCACCACTGTCGTTCGATGACAGGAGGGCGTTCGTGTTGCAGGTTCTGAACGAGTTCGCTGCAGACGTCAAGTCTCAAAAGACTCAGGATCAACTGATTGCATTCTTTGGTGAGGGCATTCAGAACAAGTCACCAAACTACAAGGCCAAGCCAGGACGCAAGCTTTCAGCAACAGCCTTGACCGAAGGGTTCGCCTATATGCTTGGTGAACCACTGCTTAGGGATGTGACTCGAGACGGAAAGTCAGGAAGAGTGTATGCTGTGGTTGAGGTCAGCCGACCAGAGGGATTGGCTAAGAACCAGGACCTGGTGACGATCCAGGAGGATAGCACTCATGAGTCCTACCCATTTGCAATCAAGGCAGCTGACGGGGCTGAGATCAAGCTTCACGTTCTTGACGAGGTGACGATGTGGAACGATGCGTTCCAAGACCCAAACACTGGGGGTGACATTGCTCAGTCAGATCTGAAGAAGCTGTTCCCCACTTCTGGTCTTGCTTTCAACACATTCAGACGCAAGGGGAGGCCTATGCCTGAGAAAGCTGAGCCTTCAGCACAGGCCCCGATTACCTGGGAGGAGACTCCTGTCCGCAACATGCGTGAATCTGATATCTCTGTGCGTAAAGATGTGATCAGCGAAGCTGCTGCTGACCTGAAGAACGGGAAGATTACAACAGAGGAGTACATCGCTGTGGTCAGGGAGTATGACAAGACTGGACCTATCGGTCAGTTCTTTGCAGCCGTCTCTGAGGAGCACATGAATGAGGCCCTCAACAAGAGGCAGATGGAGAAGGCGATGGCTCCGCTTGTAGACAAGGAGGGTAATCCCATCCAGAAGGTAGGATTAAGACTCGACATCCCAGCATACCTCAATGCCAACGCATGGATTGTCAGCATGCACGACGGACCAGATGGTGCGCCAGTTAGCTACAGACCTGCAGCGAGAATCACCAACGTAGAGTTTTCGACTGACCCAAGGCTTGCCTTGCAGGTGGCATCCAACGCCATGAACAAGGCTACGTTCGCCCGTATGGTGGGTGACAACGTAGAGATCCCAGGTGCTACAGTCGAGGAGGTTGGTCGCAACGGAGAGAAGATGATCGAGGCTGTTGCCAACGACCCAGCGTGGGTGCAGGTTGGTATGAATCCATTCCGCCACTCCTACTTCTACGACAGGGCTACTATGCAGCCAGTGGTTGCAGCGGCAGAGGTTATCCAGGTTGGTGGTCTGGTCTATGCCAAGGACGTGGAGTACGCCTCACCGACTGACGATCGATTCATGGTGAGAGCCGAGCCTTCAGGCAAGGTCATGAAGGGCAAGGAAGAGGGACAGCTTAAGGCATCCCCAGAACCACTGCTCGACAAGAACGGTGACCCAGTGTACTTCCAGGACGAGCGTGCTGCAATCGTTATGCAGAACGGTAAGTTCATCGTCCATGCGTTGACCTCACCAAACGTGTCGTCACCTGTGCACGAGATGGCTCACGCCTATGAGACTGTTCTCACAGACAGCGAGAAGAAAGACATCCTTGAGTGGGCTGGTGAGAGTGAGTGGAGCCGTAGCGTAAGCGAGAAGTTTGCTCGTGGATTCGAGAACTACCTGGCCACAGAAGAGGCACCAACTCCTAAGTTGCAGGCAGCCTTTGCCAACTTCAAGAGGTTCATGATTGATATCTACAACGGTATCACAGGCAGCGACATTGACCTTGACCTCAACGATCCAATGAAGAGGATCTACGAGAACATGCTTGGCTCTGACGCTGTGACTCAGACCTCCACTGAGAGAACCAACAGATCCAGAAAGTCTGCTGACGGGGGTAACAAGAAGGGACGCATCAGACGCTTTGCCAACCGCGTGGCAACTGACATGCCTGGTGCTCGCAAGGACATCATCGAGAACCCACAGAACTACTTCGAACCACAGGTTCTGGCTGAGATCCAAGAGGGTCTTGAGAGCATGGAGATGGAGGACCTGTTCGGTCTCGTCAGAGAGACGTCGCTGGTCAACCTTTCGAAAGCACAGAATGAGGTTGGTGTGTTGGCTGGCATCGAGCTGATCAACAGAGCTGCAGCTAGAGGAGACATGGCTATGGTTGGTCAGATCACAGCAGACTTGGCCGAGATCGGTACATCTGCTGGTCGCATCCTACGCCACTTCGGTGAACTCAAGAGCTCCACACCTATCGCCATGTTCGAGGTGATCAGGGATGCGGTTGAAAGAAACGGAGACAGCTTGACCGAGAACGACTCAGCACAGGTGATGGCCAAGGTCACAGCCGTGCTTAACCAGATGCGTCAGATCAAGGAACTCAATAAGAAGTTGCGTGACGGGGTGGATCTGTCGGACGTAGACTACAACAATCTTGAGAAAGCACTGGCTGACGCTCAGTCTAAGTTGGCCAATGCAGACAGAGATTTGATCAGACTCACCAACGTCCTGATTGAGGATGGGTGGGGTTCTATCGGTACGCAGCTCATGCAGGGTAACCTCATGACCACCATGTCCCAGGTCACCAACGTGTTCGCCAACCTCGTCAACCTCGGGGTTGTGCTCCCAATGAACATCCTGTCTTCATTGACAGAGTCATCTATCGCCACCCTCGGTAGAGCCTTCGGAAGAAGCACTCCAAACGCCAGACCACTCAGCCTTGGTGCGTTCTACCACGGACTCAAGGGCATGGGTCAGGGATTCAGCGAGGCTATGTACGAGGTCCGTACTGGACAAAGCAAGGGTGACACGGAGTGGAGAATCCAGCGCGGCTTCTTCCCGTTGATGTCTCTTGCTGCAGCCATGGGTAGGGATGGTGCACTGACTAAGCTTGGACTGGATAGCGACATGTCCTCTTCACAGAGAGCGAAGCTGTTCGTCAAGGGTACGCTTGGTATTCCAGCCGAGGTCATGTTCAGACTCCTGTCCCTTGGTGACGCACCGTTCCGTAAGTTCTCTGAGAACTACTCAGTGTACAAGGCAGCGAAGCAGAGGGGATTGAAAGGCCGTGACTTCGACAGATTCGTCAAGCACCCGCCGTTCTCCGTCATGGAGCAGGCAGCCAAGGAAGGTAGAGAGCTTACGTTCCAGGAGCAGACAGCTGCAGCTAAGCTGGTAGAGGGAGGTATCGGAAACCTGAGACGCGCCATGGAGAATGCCTTTGGTCCTAAGACTGCAAGTGCTCTGAACTTCTTGCTGATCAGAACGCAGCTTCCGTTTGTTAGAACTCCAGTGAACATCATGGTGGAGAGTGTCAAGTACACTGTACCTGGCGTGGCCATCGTCGATGCCGTTCACAAGTTCTCCAAGGGTGAGACAACTCAGGGTCACCAATCCTTGGCGAAGGCGATCATCGGTATCACCGTTGCCAAGTTTGCAGAGGAGATGATGAGGGAGGGATTGATGAGCGGTGAGATCGAGTGGGAACCAAAGGAGTCCAAGAAGAACATTGCGTACGACCAGTTCCCTCCGAACTCCATCAACATCGACGGACTCAGGAGGTACATGAGGGGTGAAGACCCAGCCGTCCAACCAGGTGACCAGTTCTACTCGTACCAGAAGATGGGATTGGTCGGGGTGATGATGGGTGCCACAGCAACAGGATACGATGGCGAGGCTAACGTGTCGGAGGAGAGCACGTCTCTGCTCGGAGGCATGGTCGGCATCAAGCCAGCCACCACTGTCAACTACGTCTTGAATCAGGGCTTCCTCACTGGCATGAACAACCTCGCTAAGATCTTTGGTGAGACCAACGAGGACAGACTCGAGAAGGCTATCGAGAACTGGATGGGAGGTATGTTCTCCGCACTCACAGCCACGGCGTTGCCAAACACAACGGCAGCTGCACACAGAGCACAGCGTACTTACATGCCTGACTACAGAGTCACCAAGGACATGACATCTGGTGAGCGCATCATGGCTAGGTTGAAGTACACCATCCTTGACAGAACCTACGGCATGTCAGCCAACTTCGACGAAGGCTTGGAGTCTGTTCCTGTGAGAGTCAACTGGAAAGGGGAGCCTATCAGACAGACACCAGAGGGTGCAGATCCTATTGCATACAACCTGTTCGACGTGACCAAAGCACGCAGAGCTGAGAGCGACCCAGTATCCAACGAGATTTACAGACTCTACTCTGAGACGGACGTCCTCTCCAACGTGGTGTCCACTCCATACTATGCCAGAAACAGAAGCGTGACAGTACCTAAGACCTTGTCTAGAAAGGACATCGTGTTCTTGAGGAGGGCTGGCAGGGAGTACTCGTTCATGAACGATCCAGAGTTCGCAGGATCTAAGGTGTATCTCAGCACCGACATCATCTCAGAGCTCATGAAGGTGTCTGGTCAACAGCGTTACGCTGAAGTCCAAGCCTTGATGAATTCACAGAAATATCAAAACATGACTGACTTGGAAAGGGTGGCTGCCCTCGATGAGATCTCAGATGACTACAACGGAGTCATGGAGTACACCCGCACGGGACTCAAAGACCACAGCATCCTTCTCCTTGACGCAATGCAAATGATCTATGAAAGAAGAAACCAAAATTAAGGACACCAACCTCGGCAAATGGTTGAAGGACAAGGCGCCAGGTATACTCGACACTGTCGGTGACTTGCTGCCAGACAAGGGTGGCCTAGGCGTTGTAAAGAACTTGATTGACAGGCAACATCCTGACTTAGATCCAGAAGAGGTCAGGGCAAAGATTGACGCAGAGATCGCATTCCAAAACAACGTGACCGAGAGATGGAAGGCAGACATGGGAAGCGACGTAAACCTAGCCAAGTACATCAGACCAGTCACACTCATCTGCTTGATGGTCATGTTCATGGCCACCATGGTAGCGGATTCCCTTGATAATCTGCCATTTAACGTAAAAGACAGTTACGTATCTTTGCTGGAAATCCTCATGCTCACCTCATTCGGTGCGTACTTTGCTGGTAGAACCATTGAAAAGTCACGCAAATGAAAAGGCTAAAGCTGTTCTGGAAGAAATTTCTTTGGGCTTGGATTGAGTTTAACAAGATGATCTGATGAAATCGTGGACGTCCGTAAGAATGGTGTACCTGCTGATGTCAGCAGTGCTTGCACTTGCTGCATTGTATGGGTCGTGGGGGGCTGTACTCTTTGTGATCGTCATGCTGCAGCTCGGAGTGTGGTTTAAGTTCTGCCCATCCATGTGGTTGTTTGAAAGAGCAGGTCATAAGAAGACAGAGTTGTAATGCCACTACGCGATAAGAAAGGATTGGCAAGAGCCAAGGCCATCATGAAGTACACAGACTCTGAGAGTAATGAGCTCATGATCGGAGTGCTGCACATGTCTATCCTTCCTTTCGCCATGTTTGAGTTGGGGGATCCATGGGTGTTGCTGCAGATCGCCGCCCATCTTGCGGGTGGGTTCCAAGTCTACTGCGCCCTGTGGGATGGCAGGCTTTTCATGAGAAAGATTGCTGTGCAGATCGCTTCTATCATCTCAATCGCAACCGTTGCAAACTACACCACTGCTGGCATGATGCAGGGCTCACATTTGGGGTGGCTTCTGATCTGCGGCATGAGCATCTGGAACCTGTACCGTGTAACCAACGAGCAACTCTATAAGAGATGATGGACCCTCAGACAATCATCACAATCATCACAGTCCTTGGATCTGCTGGTGCCTGGCAGTTCTACCAAAGCAGACTGAAGCTGAAGCATCAGGAGAAGCAGGAAGATCGGGGGGAACAGACTCTGTTTCGTGATGATCTTAGAGAGAGGGTAGCCGTCCTTGAGCAGAAGCTTGAGGAGTCATACTCAGAGAAAGAAAAAGTACAACGGGAACTCACAGAAGTTCTCCAGACGCTTGCTGAGTACAAGGTCCGCTTGGAGTTCCTGGAAAAAGAGAACGACAGACTCAAGTCTCGTTAACACCTGTTAACATTTTACAGTTGGAAGTAAGGATCTTCCGACGTATGTTTGTTCACAGATGCCATTCATCACCTTCTAAAGAGAGCGCTGTCGGAGCGTACGTCAAGGTGTTTAACTACACCAAGGACGGCAGTTGTGTTCGAATCCCAACCTCTCTTCACTTGTGTGTAGGGGTACACCAGGTGTGTTGGTTAAGTGGAGAGGGTCGCCTGATTAGGTGGCCCTCTTTTTCTTTGGGCAAAAAGAAAGGGGGCCGAAGCCCCCTCTCCCGATTGCGAAGTTCCACAGCTAACTAAGCCCGTGTAACTCTGTAAAGATAATCAACCTTCACAAACAGCACAGTTGAGGATGTCCCTCCCCACAGCCTGAGCCTTGTTGACTCCTCGCTGGTAGTACAGCGTCTTGATACCCAGCTCCCATGCCTTGATCACGAGCTGGTTTACATCCCTCAAACTAACATCATCTGATACCATCACGTTGAGAGACTGTCCTTGATCGATGAACTTCTGGCGGTCAGCTGCCTGCTGAATCACCTCCATCTGCGAGATCTCACCGAATGTTTTGAACACATCCTTCTCTTCTTGACTCAGGAAGTCCAGATGTTGTACTGACCCACCCTTCATCATGATGTCCTTCCACGTAGCGGCATCGTCTTTGCCTTTCTCATCCAACAGCTTCTTGAGGTATGGGTTCTTGTATGTGAACTTACCCTTAGCCAAGTCCTTAGTAAAGTAGTTGGACTGCAGCGGCTCGATGGATGGTGACACCTGACCGAGGATGAATGATGAAGATGTAGTGGGTGCCACCGCCATTCGGGTACTGAATCGGTATCCATGATCATGCAACACCTTAGGCTCTCCGTACATCTTAGCCAGAAATCGGCTGTGACTCTTGCTCTGAAGATCAATCGTAGCAAAGATGTCTTTGTTAATCATCCTAGCCTGAATGCTTTCAAAGGGGATACCCTTGCTTTGAAGGTAGGAGTGATACCCCAGCACACCAATACCGATAGATCGATGCTCACGCGCAAAACGAACAGCCTTCTCCATGAAGGGGATGTCCTTTGCCTTCTCGATGAACTCGTGATACACGGCATCAAGGAACATGGTCATGATCCGAACAGCATCACTGTATCTCCACTCATCGTAGTGCAAGGCGTTCATAGAAGACAAGCAACACACGAACGACTTATCCTCGTCGGTGTACTCCATGATCTCAGCACACAGCTGTGAATGCTTGATCTTCATACCCTTGTCCTTGTACCACTGAGGTGCCTGATCGTTCACGTTGTCCGTAAAGAAGATGTATGGATAGCCAGTCTCGCTACGCTTCTTGTGGATCTTGGCCATGATACTGCGCTTCTCCTGATCCCCGTCAATCATAGCTTGCATCCAATCGTTGCCGATGCACACAGCGAATGACACATCCTGGATAGGATGCCCCTCGCTACGGATCTGCAAGAACTCTTCGATGTCTGGGTGCTCCACATCCAAGTACGCCGCCCAGCTACCACGCCGCACCTTGCCCTGTGAGATGACATTGGTGGTGGTGTTGAACAGCTCCATCATAGAGACAGCCCCGTTGGTCTCACCTCCGCTGGAGATCTTTGCACCACGAGGACGCAGGTTTCCGAAGTATGTAGCCGTACCTCCACCTACCTTGCTCATGGCTCCGATCTCAGCTGCCCCACGCAGGATGTCGAACGTATCGTCTTGCACCTGTGTTCCGAAGCAGGAAATAGGCAAGCCTTTGTTCTTCCCGAAGTTAACCCACACTGGCGTGCTCAAGCTAAACCAACCTTTGGCCATGCAGTCGTAGAAGTCCTGTGCAAACGCCTTCTCGTTTCTGTCTTCCGACTCCTCGCTTAAAGGTCCGAAAGGTGGCAGCTTTTCCATCCCTCTGAGGATCTTGGCCGTGTGCTTTGCGATCTCCATTGCCCTCTCCTCAACTGTCTGCCCTGGATCGAGATACCCCTTCTCCATGAACTGTCGGGTCTCATCTGTGACCCAGTAAAATGGCTCCCTTGATGCGATAGATTCTTCGATAGCCTTCCTTTCTTCTTTCCAGCTGTTAATCTCTTCGTCAGTGAAACTCGTCAGCATGTTAAACAACTGCTTGTCCAGCTCTTTTCTTTCTTCTTTGTTCATTAAAATAATTCTTCTGCTGTGAAACTCTTGGTGCTCTTCGCGTAATCGATAGGCTTCTTGTGGAAGAAGTCAGACAGGGCGGACGCATACACCTCTTCATCCATCCACTGAGTGACCTCAAGAACAGACTCATCAACATCAAACTCGATGTCGAAACCTATGCGCTTCATGCTCTCGTTGACTCTGCTCTTCAAGTAGTTGTTTAAGATATCCTCGCTAAGGAACTCATTATCAAAGCCTTGCAGAATCCAAGACACTAGATTCTTCTCGGCATCGAGGGCGACGGTAGCCTCCTCGCACACACGAGTCTCAAGCTCGAGGTCAAACAACTCAGGGTGTTCGCGTCTGATCTGATTGATCAACGCCATGCCACCCTCGGCATGTAGGTTCTCCTCCTTGCTGGTGTACTGCACCACGTTAGCCGTGTCCTTAAGCACCGCTTTGAATCTGTTGAATCCAAGCACGGTGTAGAACTGGCTGAACAGTGACACGTTCTCCGTGAAGAGGGTGAAGAGGATGAGACTGTAGAGGAACTGCTTCTTGTCGTCTTCGAATACGCGATCAACGTACTTGTTCAGATAAGTAACTCGGTTCAGTACAGGCTCATTCTCTAGGAGAGTGGTGAACTCTTCTTCCAACCCCAGCTTCGTCAGGATCTCTGAGTAAGCACGAGAGTGGATCACCTCCACGCCTCCAAACACTGCACCCATGTCTGCAATCTCTGGCTTGGGCAGATGCTTGCCAATGTTCGACCAGTAGGATTTCACTGCCACTTCAACCTGAGAGATCAAGAGGATGGCGCGTTTGATCACGTCGCGTTCCTCTGAGGTCAAGCTGGTGTGATAGTCCTGGACATCAGACTTGAAGTTGAATTCGTTGTGCGTCCAGTGACTTGCCCACATCGCATTGATGAGTGGGTCGGTGATTTCCGAGTAGTCGAATGGCTTGTACGTCAGCCGCTTTTCAAAGATTGATTGCATGGGTTGGGTGATTAAAGGGTATGCAAGATACGGAGTTTGGGGGAAGAGAAAGGGGCCGAAGCCCCCTCAAAATTCCCTTAACAAACTGTTGATTAACAGTCAGATAGGTTGTCAGCTATCTCATGCCATACGGCAAACTGCAACCACTCTGGGTCGCTGATATCGTCGAAGGATCTCCCCTCAAACATCTCTCTGTCGAGAGCCATCAAGTAGAGGCACTTCTCAATAGGTTCTGCCTCCCTCAGCGTGAGAAGCATATTGAAGTCGATGGTGATATCAGCTTCGCTCATGTGTTGTTATGGTATTGAACTCATCTCTGGTAGCTTAGGATCCTTGTACTCCTTCGAGTACGGCACCACCGTGTAGCTTTCCAGTTGCATCAGGTCTGAGATGACCAGCATCGTGATCTTGTCCAATCGATCCTTGCGTTGGTAGATCTTCCTGTATGCATCCTTCTTCGGAACCACGGACTTGAAGTCCACGTTCTTCTTACACCAGTCCAGGAGTTCTTCTCGGTCCACTCTGACAAACCCGTTGACTTCTGGCATGTCGAAGGCAATCCACTCAGCCTTTCCTGCCACCCATCCCAGCTCGCCTTTCACATTCCTGAACTCTACCCAAATCTCATCGAGTAGATTGTTTCCCTTGACATCAACGCCAAGACTCCCATGCCAGTAGTCGACATGCATCTTGACATCCTCTTCGAATGAAGACTTGCGTGCCTCAGGACATGCCCTCTCGTACCTCGTAGCCGCGCAGCCTCCGTCTCTCCATGATCGAGAACGCCTGGCCTTGTTAATCAACGTCGTTGTATTCCAGACAGACGTCTCTGATGAGTGCCAGTTCATGCCTGATCTTCTTGAGCGCAGTGTCAGTCAACTCCTTCACCACCTCTGGTGAGTCTGTTGGTTCTCCTGTCTCATGAAGATCCTCGTAGAGCTCAGTCACGATGTCGTGGATCATGAGCGTGGACATGCTGTACATATCCGCTAGGTTAGATATCTCCATCCTTGATTGATTTTAGAATTTCTTGAATTGCCTGGTCGACTTGCTGACTGTTCTTCGCTAAGAACACAATCGCATCGGAGTCTGTCCCCACAAGGTATCTAAGGAACAGCTTCCACCGCATGGTGAAGTCGTGATGCGAAGGTAGGTAACCCTTTGTCTCGATGATCCAGTTGTGATCCTTACCCATAAAGTCTGGGGTGTAAGTGATCGGCAAGATCGACGAGCCTGTCCTATCGCTCATGACCTTACCCTTGGATGTCATCTTGAAGTACTTGTTGGGGAACTTGAACTTCTCAACGAGCTGGAAAGTCTGTTCCTCATAGGCAAAATCTAGCCCGAATTGCTTGAGCTGATCTGCACAGTACTTTTCAATAGAGCTTTTGTACCTGCCTAGATGTTTTTTGCGAGATGGTCTCTTGCGTGTTGCTTTCTTTCTCACATTGTAAAGTTAGCTACCCTGGCTGAGAAATCCTGTGTTCGAGTTCAAATTAAATACACCTTGCTTAGGTTGTTGAAGATGAACAGGTTGGAACAAAGACTTGTGGTTGGTCATCGACTTGAAGCCAGTCCGAGAGATATCCATGATGAATCTGAAGGGGGTGTCAAGCCCTGTTGGTTCACCTCCAGTCTCTGTGTTCCGAACCTTGCGAACGTGGAACTCACTCACGCAACGAACAGCTGGGTCAGGATGTTGCACCTTGCGGTGGATCGTCAGGAAGCAGTCAGCTCGGTTCACAAACTTACCTCCACCCTCCGTGTCCTCTGCGTATGGGGCAACTGGCATACCCTCAGCATCCTTCACACGCTGAGCTTGTGTCACTGCGTGCATGTTCAACCACACCGCAACGTTGTTGCCTGTGCTGAACGTAAGAAACTCACTAGCAGCCTCATAGTGGTAGTCATGTACACCAATACTTGAGTTGCGCATGTCTAACTTCAATGAGTTGTAGGGATCTATGAACACCGCATCGACAGGCTGTTGCTTCATGATCTTCTCCATGAACAGGATGATGTCGCTGTAGCTGTAAACCTGCTTGTTGCTGATGACAATGAAGTGATCCTGCACCCACTTGTACGCCTGCTTACGCTCAGCGTAGGTCATGTTGCCTGCCTTCTTGTTCACGGCAAACTGCATGAGGGTCATCTTCACAGCGGCTGTCCTGTTCTCGGATGAGTACACGATCCACTTCCAACCATGACGGACGGATGCATTGACCATGAGATACAAGGCTGTTGTAGTCTTCCCCACATTCGAGTGTCCGTTGATGATAACGAACTCCTTCTTGTATCGGAAGTGCTTGTCGAGAAGTTCATCGCCTGTGTCCAAGCCGAGCTCGATCAATCCCTGTGCGAAGTCATCGATCCATCGGAAGTCCTCGTCGTCTGATGAGATGAACGACATGTCACCATCGTTCAACAGCATCTCACGCTTGGCCTGCTTCTCTTCATCGATCACCTCACGGATGGGCATTGTCTTACCCTTCTCGATCCCATCTCGGATGGTGTGCTTTGCTTGTGACTCGCTGTCGATGTCACGCTTGCAGATCTCACGGAACAGGACGCGAACGACCTCCTCCTCTTCCATCTTACCAGCTGCGATATACCCACCACACAGAGTGGAAGCCTTGATGAGAGCCATGTGCTTCTCACCATCCTCAGCGTTGCGAATCATGCGAGCCGCAAGGTTGAGCTTCATGTAGTCAGTGTACTCGTATCCGTCGTTGGTTGGTGCCTGGGTCTCTGCGTACTCAGTCAGGAAGGACCCGAACTTCTTGCTCTCGTCCTTGATAATCATATCAGGGTCGTGAGACTCGAAGCACGCTCGGGATTCGTTGATCCCCGTCTCGTCTACTTGGAGTCCATACTGCTTGTCGAAGTACGCGATAAGAGATCGGAAGTGATCTCGGTGCCTCTCTGGATTCGTGATCCGAACGAGCGCCTTGATCCCATCCCCGCTCGGCGAGGTCCAGCAAGCAAGAACAAAATCATCCGTGGCCAAAGCCTGCTTCGTCTTGTCAACATCAACGTGATCGAAGTCCAAAACAACCAGTCCCGAATGCTCGAAGAGCGCCTCATCTTTCCGAGACGAAAACTCCCCGCTGAATAGTACAACAGGGAGCTTCTTCTTCGCCTCTTTGTCGCCACCTCTGACCTCATTTATCAGAGTACTCGACCTCCCTGTCTGGATGCGTGCCAGGGCTTGGTTGAGAGGTACGTGATGCGGTGTCTCCTTGAACAGACTTTCGAATACGGTTACTTTCATTTTCTTTTGCGATCATCAGGAGGATAAGGTAACCTGCGAGGTCTTGCAACGTATCCTCCGTTGCGTCCACGAGACCTGCGTTCATGATTCTCTTCAGCTTGTGGTCGATCTGCATCTTCAGACCTGCCACTGGTCCTGCCTTGGAGAATATCTGGAGTGGTTCGAGAGCTGAGTTCCCGTACTTCTCATTCTTGTAGAGCAACAACTCCATGAGTTCATTGCACTTCCTTTTGATACTGTTTTTGGTGCTCATCTATAGTGAGTGTTGAGTTTGAAATGAACTTCGTGTCCATCACCTCACGAACAATGATCTGCTTTGCGGACTTGTATGTCTTGCCATATAGGTGGTCCTCTAAGTTCTTCATCGTGTGCTTTCCGTATTGCATGATCTCGTGTGGTGTGGTAAACACCGTCACCACCTGGACGACACGCTCGTATGTACGTTTAGCTTTCTTAAACGCCACACGAACGGTCGCCAGGTAGATAGGTGCCTTCTCCTTAGAAGGGCAGTCCTTCATCAGCAGTCTGTGGCTGAGCCGCTTGCTTCTGTGCACGCTTCTCCTTGGCAGCTTCGCTGTTAGGGTCGAACACACGACAGCATGGCTTGCCGTTCTTGCTCATGAACATGGTGAAGTAGACGTTGCCGCCTTGACCTTGTTCGTTACGCGAAGTAGCGTAGGTCTCAGCAATCTCCTTCAACTCGTGATCCTTGAGACGGAGGCTCCATCCCATGATCTTACCATCATCGCCGTAACGTGGCTCTTCCGCGTACCCAACGAGTACTGAATCATACTTCTGTTCGCTCATGCGAGTAGAAAATTTAAGAGGTTAGAAAGAATAAACAGGCAGGCTACGTATACGGCCCCTGCCTTTAGGCCGTTGATTGTTTGCTTAAACGATGAACTCTGCATAGTCAGGTTGTTTTTCGTGTCCTTCGATTGTGAGATAAGCCTTGATGTTTTCAAGGGCTTGGTGAAACTTCATCTCTCCAGAGAAGAGGGTTTCGTCAGAGCACTTTACATCGGCACAATAGAACGGGTAGACTTTCTCTTGCACCACCCAGTAGAAGTCCTTGATGCCGAAGACCTTCGTGTAAACGTAGGCCTGTATGTCATAGCTCCACGACTTTACGTCGTATCGGAACTTGTCGATGCCTCGAGAGGACTTTGAGTCGATGATGCAGTCGTCTTGCAGGCAGTCGAGGAATCCCTTGAGTGGTATCCCGTCAAGGTCAACGTTGAACTCAACCTGATATTGCCCACCTGCGAAACGTTTGTCGTACAAGCCAGACTCCTTCAGACGATCGATCATTTCGTTCGCCTTCTTTACGTCTGCTTGTGGTGCGAGCTTTTTGTCGGCGTTCTCCGCTGTCTGTGCGGCCTCGGCCACCCACTCCTTGTATCGTTTCGTGCTCCTTGGATTACGGCCACCAATAGAAGCGACGATGCTAGAATCATCGAGAGTGTAGTAGAAGTCATTGAATTTGTGTGGTTCGAATAAGAGTAGATCGTAAAGGGATCCGAAAGATAGAGCCTCGCTCTCCTTCTTCAGCTTACCCCGCATGTACAATTCCCAGAGGCGCATGTCCCCGAGAGCGTACTTGAGGGAGGAGTAAGAGAGGTGGGGCTTGCCCACTCTCTCCTCCAACAGATTCCGCATACTCATAACCCCATGTGTTTACCCATCACACGAGCGAGCTTGCGACGCATTCTCCGACCCTTCTCATGTCTTTGAATGTAACTCGTCCCGTAACCAGAAACCTTTGCGAAGTTCAAGTCTTGCTTTGAAGTCTTCTGATCTGCATCCCAACGGGAGTGAAAGTCAATGCCAAGTGAGTTCAACTTATCTGTCTTATCACTCTTTGCAAAGAGGTTGGTGTCTGCGTTGGGGAAGATGTCCTCGAACTTCCTATCCCACTTTCTTTTAGGCACCTTCATCGCACGAACTTCATGAGCCCTTCCTTCTGATTGTCGCTGAGCTGGTCTCCATACTTCTTGACGACGGCGTCGAAAGCTTTACGCTTATCAGTCTGGGTCTTGATGTATCCGACTGCTTTGTCCATGATATTCTCGACAGGGGCATCAAGTTCTTTTGAGAGCTTCTGTACGTGAGGGTTGTCGACCATGGCTTGCTGTTGCGCGATTGCATCTTCGACTTCATTAGCTGACGCAACTGACGTGTCGATTCCGATTCCGAGGATTCCCAACGCCCGACCGATGGCTGATGTTTCGCAGTTTTCGACATAGCTAGTCTTGTTGATGTTAGATGAACTCCGAACCTCGTGAGCGTGACCTTGAGCGACCACCGAACCATCTGGCGTGGTGATCGAGCACTTGCAGAGTGCCTGCTCACCATCAAGCAGTGGAAACTCAGTGAAGATTCCCCAATTTTTGTACTGATCTTCCTGACGAAAGAACTTGATGCGTTCGTTGACTTCAACGTACTGCTTGCCACGGATGTTCGTGGTCTTGAACTTGTAGTTTGACTTAGACATGTGTCTCTAAAATTTGTTTCTCTTGAATTTCTTTCTTTCGCATCTCGAGCATGTCGATCTGCCTGTTGATGAATCGAATCTGTAGGTCTCGACGCTTCAGCCACCCCTCCACATTCAGCTTGATGCCGATGTCCTCCATCAGAGGCCAGAGTTCCATGAACCCAATGGTTGGTTCGGAGACTGCTACTTGGTCACCTTCGACAAGCTTCGTCCCTGACTTGATGTGGTGCAGGGCTGTCGTCCTGTCTATCTTAAACCACTCTGCCAAGAACACCTTCTTGCGGCCCGATTGATACTTGTGAAGCTTCCTTTCCACGAACAGGCATGTCAGCTTGATGGCGCAGGTTGCAGGAGCAGAACGATCGTTGATCCTGTCCATGACATGCCAATCCTCATCCAGTTCGTAGTAGGTCTTGACCAAGGCGTTCGCCTCCTCTGTGATTTGACTGAACTCATCGAACCACTCTGCTCGGTCCTCTTGATATAGCTTAACGGGCATTCTTGAATAGGATTTTCGCTGTCTTGGTTGCTGTCTTCTCATCAACAGATTCGAAGTCAAAGTTCTTCATGCCCTCCGCACACTTCCGCATGTCGTTGACAGCTGTGTTGTACCCCCATGAGTGAGCCAACTTCACCATCGCCTCAGCATCCTTGCGCATGTCCTTCATGACTGCACTGAGTTGCTCTGTGTGCTGTTCCATGGTAACGTACTGGGTGCGCTTGAATGTGTTCTTCACGTTGTCGAACAGAGTCTTAATCTGAGAGGTAGGCTTGTTCTCCTTGACAACGAACTGCGAAAGCTGTCGCTTGCCGTTTCGTGTCTTCAGGAGCCTGTGGTTGCCTGACCGAACTGCACGAGCCACTCGTCGTACACTTCGAGACTCTCGGCCCAATCGCTGTGACAGCATCTGAACCTTTGGGTTGTTGTCGCGGATGGGTGACTCCTCTGTCTGCAGAGTTTCACAAACCTCCTTCACTTCGGAGACCTTCCATTGTTTGTCGCCTGTTTTCCTGGCCATTGTATTAAGTATTTGAATTAAAAATGTTTCCCTTTGGTACCAATCCATAGTTGTCGCACAGAGCAAACACTGATGACATTCGCTTGAGAAGGTCCTCCTTGTCCTTGTGCTCTTTGTAGTGGTAGATGAATGCGTTCACGCATGTCAGTGCATCCAGGCACTTCAGATCAGATTTGTTTTTGCTCATCTTGTAGTAGTAGTCTTTGTTTTGATTCGTAGTCTCGGAGCATGCAGTCTAGTAGCGTTGTGTTCATCCAACAGGGGTTGGTCTCACACTTCTCAACCATGATGTCAATGCGTGCCTCGAGACGTTTGATTTGCTGTGCTAGTTGACTCATTTCTTCTTCTTTTTCAAGGCGTCGATTGACTTGCGGAGGGATTCGTTCTCGGCAGACAACCTGCTCGACCAATCCTCTTCGTGCTTGAGCCTCTCTTTAAGACTAACTACTTGTGCTTGAGCCTTCTTAAACTCCTTGGTCATGAGCCTAGCTTCGTCTGTTGCTTGTCGTGTCACCACGGCCAGTTCATCTCGCTCCTCCTTCAAGCTTGCCAGTTCCTTGGCCAGGGACTTTTCACGTCCCTTGTTCTCGTTCCACATCTTGGTGGCGGCCTGCTGACGGAACTCCATCGATTCGATGGTGGCGTTGGCTCGGCTGATGGCTGATTCGCATGCTCGGATGGCCGCCTGCAGTTCTTGCTTGTTCTCTTGTACTGAATTCATTTTGTAGGGGTTTGGTTTGGGCTATATCTGAGCGCAATATGGCTCACTGGGTTGGTGTGTGCAAGAATTTTAACACTTTTAACATTCGATGAGGCATGCGACACTTACTGTTCCGATGGTGGTGTAAGTGAAGATTAGCTTCCTGTCTAGTGCTTCGGTCACCCACTCCATGGCCTCTCTGTCCAATGATCCATCGTCTCGTGGTCGAGAGAACACATTCCATGCCTCCACCAGTTCGGGGAGAGAGCAATCAATGAAGGGATTGGGGATGTTCATGGCTTGGGTTACTTGGGTTGGTTGAACATGGTGTTGAGTTGCTCCATCGACAGACTCGCGATGTGCTCGTGTGTCGCTTGCGCTTGGCGCTTGAGGATGGTGGTCTTGGCGCGAGCCATTGCATCTTGGATAGACTCGCCTTGACGGAGGATGATTGATACTGACATTGTGTTGGGGTATTAGAAGGTTTTTGTTATTACTGGTTGCGTTGGTTGTCGTAGTAGATGTCGACGAGATTCCTAGTTGACTCTGGCGTCATAGCTTCGCCATCCTTCAGTACTGCGATGGCGAGACTCTTGACCAACCAGGGGATGTGGTAGGCAAGGTGATTGATTTTGTACAAGTAGTTGATTGGGTCTCCGCACTTGTCGTTCACCACCAGAGTGGCTCTACCTACTGGTTGCTTGTTGATGTTGTCTGCGATGTTCATGATGTTCTAACGTTTGGGGGTTTGGTGTTATTGTGTCAGCAGATGACGAAATCTTCTGGGGTTGTGTCGCAGTTGAGGACGAACAGGTCTGTGCCGTTGCCCACCACACTGGCGAAGGGGATGAGTTCCTCGATGTCCTCAATCATGTCCTCCACGTTGTAGCTGTCACCGAACTCACACTGGAGTTGGTCGGTGATGTTGCGCTCGTTGCCGAGGATGATGGCGAAGTTCACGTTGATAAGGTCATCGGTCAGGCCTGCGATGTCGACACAGGTGTGGATGTTCATGATGCTTTCGATGTTCATGGCTTACTGGTTTAAGTGATTGGCGTACTCGTTCAGGAGTTGGATTGGGGTAAGGTTCTCGTTGTCAGACTCGGGCCTGCTGTTCATCCATCTCACTGCTGAGCGGATGAAGTGAGCACCTTCACTGCCCTGGGGACAACAGCCTAACATCTGCCTCTTGTAGTTGCTTGTGTGGTTCATGGTCGTGGGGTATTAGTGTTTGCTGAGTTGGTTGAAGACAGCCTGCCGCGCTGACAGAATCTCGTCTGGGGTTGGTTGGTCGTGGGTGTCGTCCTCGTCCTCCCACTCGGTGTAGTAGTAGAGTTCCTCCTCGTACATGCGTTCCAAGTATGCATCGATGGTCTCGTCGTCTTCAATCTGGAAGATGGCCATCAACTGGACCAACAGAGTTGCCTTGGTTGCCGCGTATGCCTCGCCATCGCAGATGCAGAATCCTGCGTTCATGCCTTGGCCTGTCATGGTGTCGAATCGTGCGTGCTTCATGTCTATGTAACGTTGTGTGGTTGGGGTTATTGTGTCAGTACATGATTTCCATGTGGGATGTGGTCTCGCCTAGGTAGCGCTCCCTGCTCTCGCATCGGTCCAAGAAGGCCTCCAGAGCAGTTCGGTTCGGTGTCTTGATGAAGTACTGGCTGACAGCGTACGTACGTCCCTGTGCAGTGTGAGACACACAATACACCATCATCCTCCGAGCACCTTTGTGGTGCTCAACCAGACGTTCTCGGGTTGGGGTGTCGAGTGGCATGGTGTGCGCTCCTCTGATTCGCATGAGTCCTTTCATGTGTGTGTGGTTTGGGGTTAAGGGGAGGACAGACTTGTTCCATCCTCCCATGTTGTGTCAGTCTCGGGTTGGTGCGTACACAATCTCTTGTGCGTTGCGCAGGGCGTTTGCCATGGTGCCGTTGATGCCTTGCTCGCGGATGCGTTCCTTGATGATGGGGCGACACTGCTCGATAACTTCGAGCGCTGTGGCAACTCGTACTGCTTGGTCCATGTCGTCCTGTGGGACGTTCTCTCCTGCAATCTCGCAGGCGTTGTACATGGTGGCGGCCAAGGTTGCATCGTTGGCTTCGCGGAGTTGGTTGATGAACAACATGTGTGTAGGGGTTTGATGATTGATGAATGATTCGGTACAAACATCGTGAGGATAGCAAACACGAGTCAAGTTTTCCTCTGTTAACGGATGTTAATCCCGCAGTATGACTGGGATACAGAGGCAAAAAAAGTTTCCGCGCAGGGATCATGCCTGGGCCCAGATTCACGACAGCGAGACAACAGCGAGAGGAGTCAGCGTATATACCTAGCCGAGTAATAGGAATTAGGGAGAGGAAGGGGAGGGATTGTTACTGCAGTCTGATTGTCTGTAGAACACCCTGCTTCTGTTGAAGTCACACTACAGCTAACCCATGCCAAGTCACTGCAAGCCAGCACGTTACACAAAACGTCAAATGTTGTGGCAAAACAGCGAACATAAGTGGGGGAGGGGGGTTAGGATTCGCGTTTCGGTTTTGATTCTTGCACGTTATGATGGTACGATAATCCCCACCCCAAACATTTCTGACGGATTTTTCCAGCCAACCTCGTATCAGGTACTTCATGCTGTTGCGTCTAAACCACTCATACACAACATCTTAATCCCTGTGAGTTAAACGTTAACTCGACTATTGACTTTTAAGATTTTTGTTTATACCTTTGCAGACATCTGACTGATCAGATGGTTCAAACTACCCAGATGGGTTTGTGTGAACACAAAGAATCTGTTAGATGTTTATGTCAGAGGGCAGCTATACCCTGATCGTAAAGAGATAGCCTGACAAACAAAGCTCAGTTTTAAGGGGAGAGCTTGACTCAGAAGACCCTTAAGAGTTAATCTGTTATCTTTGCTGGCATGAGAGCACTCAAGGGAGCGGTCAGCAGAGATGGTTACAAGCGCGACAGCGAGGATCGTTTCAACGACTTCAACATCATTCCTTCAAACAACATCACCATGAAGGGGGTGGATCATGATGTGCTCGGGGTGAGTGACACAGGGGATGTGAAGATGATGAAGCCAGGTCGGACGTACAAGTTCGGTGGTCAGTCTGTCACGGAGTTCCCGATGTACCAAGCTGGGGGTAGGGTGGCGAAGGAGGCTTCTGATGCGGGGATGGACACCACGGCGTTTGTGAGAGCGATCGCGGGTGTGGAGTCGGACCTGAACTACAGAGCGCAGAACCCAACGTCATCTGCAGTGGGTGGTCACCAGTTCCTTTGGAACCAGCTCAAGAACGACCCAAGGGTGAAGGGGATGACGAAGGAGCAGTACATGATGGACGAGGAGTTGCAGGACAGCATCATGAGGTCGGCACTTACAGAACCAATCGCAGGTGGGAATCCGTATGGGGAGGACATCGTGGCTATCAGAGCGGAGTACGCACCACAGATCCCAGGGTTCGATGACATGTACTCTGACATTGACCTGCTCCTGATGCGTCACCTCAAGGGGCGTCAGGGTAGCAGAGAGTACCTCGGGTACACGATCAGGGATGGGAAGCCTGAGAATCTCAAGGGGAAGAACATGACCTTCCCACAGTATCAAGAGAAGTTCTACAGATATTACAACGACTGATGGGGATCTTTACAAAGAAGGATACAAACACCATCTCTGGTGAGAACAAGTACAAGGGATGGGGGAACACCAAGACCAAGGTCTTTGAAGATGAGCGGCAGAAGGCTGCCGTCATGGAGGCCGCAGGTGGTGACCTGAAGGGTAAGGATTTCCGTCAGTACAAGAGAGACGTTCACCAGCAGAAGAGATTGAACAGGCGTGCACTGCGTAGAGCAGAGCGTCAAGGGATTGACCCCTCGCAGGTTCAGATGAGGAAGGGTGAGTTCAAGGAGTTGGATCGCAGAGAGCAAGACATCGAGCAGTACTTTAAAGATGTACGTAAGGAGAGAGTGGAGAACGCCGCAGAGATCGCAGCCGTCACCGCTGCCGTTATAGCTACTGGTGGTTTGGCCGCTGGGGCCCTTGCACCTGCAACCACCACTGCCGCCGTACCAGTAGCGACCTCCGCCGCAAGCACCTCGGCCACGAGCAAGCTCTTAACCGCCTTAAGCACTGGCACAACTGCCAGCACAGCTGGGACAGCTGCAGCCCAGACCCTTGGGCAGAAGGCTGCAGAGCAAGCCGTCAAGAGTGGTGTTAAAGCTGCTGTGAACTTAGGTGCGGATGCTGTCAAGAGTGGTGGGGCACAAGGGGCCATGGACACCAACGATGCTCAGGCCCAGCAGATCGCACAACTGCAGCAACAGATTGCACGGCTGCAAGCCATCCAAGCCCAGCCCGTTCCTCCTCAGCTCGTTACACCGTCCCCCTACCAGCTACCAGACGAGCAAGTAGTCCCAGGTTTCACGGCGGTGGACATGTACAACCCGTTCTTTGAGTAACAGCATCTTGACTATCTTT